>Ga0307991_1002271_pt1 | contig 13084 bp, 11 predicted proteins | sample EllFjometagen131_FD_203146 | JGI IMG/M metagenome (GOLD analysis project Ga0307991, IMG submission 203146) | Marine microbial communities from Ellis Fjord, Antarctic Ocean - #131 | ecosystem: Environmental > Aquatic > Marine > Unclassified | place: Southern Ocean | collected 2014-10-08
TTCCTTTATCCTTAAATTCATTTGCTTTTTTGTATAAGAATCTAGCAATTTTATCTGCGACATCTATTCCTGTGTATTTTGTTACACCTTGTAATCCGGGTGAAAGATTTGCTTCTATGACAAATGGTCCAAGTGGAGTTTCAAGTATATCCACAGCACATATATCTGCTTTAAGCGCTTTTGCTGTTTTTACAGCAACTTTTTTTGTTTTTTCATCTAAAACACAATTTATACCAATGCCGCCCATATGAATATTAGCTCTTTTTTCTCCCTTAGTTGCCTTTCTCTGATAGCTTGCAACAACCTTATTGCCAATTACTATTGCCCTTGTGTCTGTACTGTTTGTTCCCATATATTCCTGGATAACAACTTGGAACTTTGACGATTCTATTGCATCAAGTGTAGAGCTTGCAGCTGGAAAAGAATCAGCAAACATAACTCCCTTACCACCAGTCCCTCTAGGAAGTTTCATTATAATAGGATAATTGACTTTTCTTAATATGTTTTTTGCAGTATCAAGTGTTGGAGAAAGATAAGAGTCAGGCATAGGAATATTATGTTTTTGCAAAACTAATTGTGTAAGGAATTTATCATGGACAATATCAAATGATTCTGGTGCTATTGGCATGTAGGTTTTGTCAAACAAAGAAGAGGTTATCGCTGTTAAGATTAATGCATATCTAAAAGAGCCCTTTACATAAATGCAATCATAAGTTTGAAATGGCTTGCCCTTATATAAAACCCCTATTTTATTTTTTAATGAGTGTACTTCAATTTCCTTAAGGTTTATATTGTCGACAATATCAAAATATTTTTGCATAGCTTTTACTGTCCATTTTGAACTTTCACTTCCTAAGCTTATTACTGCTGCTTTCATCTTGTATATTAGTTCTCAGATTTTTTGTGTAATTTTTTTAATGGATCTATTAAAAAGTTTCCCTTACGAAGTATGTTTCTTCCTATTAGAATCTTATATTTCATATGGGCTCTGTCTGCAAGTGTAAAATTTGCTTTTAATTCTTTGCCAGCCAGAATTATTTTTGCTTCAATAACTGCTCTTAACCCAGTACCATTTGCAGAGACTACCTTTTTTGTTTGTAGTATTTTTGAGCTGGATAGTTCAGCAGCAAGCCGTATATCCATTGAGCTTATCTTTGCACCAGTATCAATCCTTGCAATCAACCTCTCTTTCTTATTTCCTAACATAAGAAATACAGGTTCTCTACATCCAATGATTGTCCTTTCTTTAATCATTTCTTCAAGGGGTACTTAATAATATATATAGTTTTTGGTGTTTTAATCAATTATACATAAATTATTTAAAAGAAAATAAATAATTTAAATAAATATTCAATAATATACAAAATAAGAATGAAAAAACTGAAAATAGATTTTGTAATCCCAATCTACAATGAAGAAAAAGTGTTGGAGAATAGTATTTGCAAGTTAAGAAAATATTTGGTGGATAATGTAAAAAATAATTGGTTGATTGTAATTGTTGAGAATGGATCATCTGATAAATCGTTAGAAATTGCAAAAAATTTATCAAAAAAATACAGTAAAATTGATTGTATTCATACTGATAGAAAAGGAAGGGGTTATGCCTTAAAATATGCATTGGAAAATAGTAAAGCAGATATCTGTTTGTATATGGACGTTGATCTTTCAACAGGCTTGAGTGCAATTCAAGAAGCTGTTCTGAGTATGAAAAAAGGATATAATCTTGTTATCGGATCTAGGTATTTAGATGATTCTAAAGCTAAGAGAAGTATAAAAAGGTTAATTTTATCAAAAGGGTATAATTTACTTGTTTGGTTTTTATTCAGAACAAAAATAAGGGACTTGCAATGTGGGTTTAAAGCAGTAAATCAGAAGATAATAAAGAATATATTGCCAAAAATCAAGAGCAACGAATGGTTTTTTGATACAGAACTTATAATCCTATCAGAAAGAGGAAAATATAAAATAAAAGAGATTCCTATTTCCTGGAAAGAAAATAATAATAGTAAAGTAAAGATAATTAAAACAATAAAAAAGTATATTTTCAATTCAATAAAACTCAAGAGAAGAATAAAGAATGAAAGTTGCATTAATAAATCCTAATTGGAATAAAAGAAAGAGTTCAGAAACTACATATAATAGGACTTGGATTCCCTTGTCATTAGCATATTCTGCTTCTTTATTGAAGGGTAATAATATAAAACCATTACTAATCGATGCGCATGCTTTAAATCTCTGCGTTGATAAAATAATTGAGAAAGTTAAGGATTATGATAAAATCTTTATTACAACTTCACCTTATGACAGATGGCAATGTCCTGACATAAACATTGAACCTGCATTAAAATTATTTAAAGCATTAATAAATAAAGAATGTTATGTTATTGGAACTCATGTAACATTTAATCCAGAAAAAATCTTGAAGCTTACAAAAGCAAAAGCTGGAATAATTGGATCACCCGAGTTTTCTATTTTAGGTATATGTAAAAACAAGGAGTTATCTAAAATAAACAATGTTGTTTTTTTGAAAGGCAGTAAGTTAATAAAAACTAAGAAGAAGCCAGTTAATGTCAATAAACTACTTCTACCAGCTTATGATTTATTTAACCCTTACAAATATGAATATGAAATATTTGGAAAAATGTTTGCACTAATTGAAACTACAAGGGGATGTATTTATAATTGTAATTTCTGCTACCATAAAGATATGTTTGGAGAATACTCCGAGATTAATATTAAAAAAGTAATAAAATTTTTAAAAAAATTGATAAAATCTGGTTTTAGAACAGCTTACTTTATTGATTTAAACTTTCTTACAAATAAGAATAGAGTAAAAAAATTATGCAAAGAAATTATTAGAAATAAAATAAGAATAAAATGGTGTTGCCAAAGCAGGATAGATAATCTTGATGGGGAAACTGCAAATTTAATGAAAAAAGCAGGTTGTGAATTAATTCATATAGGAATAGAAAATAGTTCGGCTAACATACAAAAGAAGATTAAAAAGAATATAAACATTAACAAAACAAAAGAAAATATAAAGTTATTAAAAAAAAATAATATAAAGTTTGCATATTTCATTCTCTTAGGTTTGGGTGAGAAAGAAGAGGACATAAAAAAAACAAAAAGATTTATTAAAGAAACTAAACCAGATTACATATCTGTACATCATTTCCAAAATTTTAGGTTATTTAAAAAAAGACAAGTCTCTTTAAAAGAAAAATTATGTAAAATAAATTTATTGATGATGAATATTTACATGATTAAATTAAAAGACATGATTCAAAACCCATTTAAAAAAATTAAAATTTTTATAAATTCATTAAGATAAGTTATTAATTAAAATGTTCCTAAAGAAAAAAATAAATAAAAGAATAATACTTTTAAACTTTTTAAGATTTCGTATTATTTTCTTTATGGTAACTTTATTACTTTTTTTGTATTCAAATTATAGATATTATTATGAATACATTAGTGATAGTCAGGATTGGATATATAAATGTTTCTTTGATATTCGAAACCATTATGAAATTATTAATAACCTAATTGAAAACATTCTGATTATTGCTGATGGAAAATTTGGTTTGCTTTTAAACTCACTTTGGTTGACGTTTGTATTAGTTATCTCTATTTTTATAATAAAATTAATCTTTGATATTTTGCTTAAAAAAAGAAAATGCAAAACACCCATCACTTTCTTGTTTATTCAAATATTCTGTTTTATTTATTGTGTTTTTATTAGAAAGTTTACTATATTCCTTTCATGTTTAATAACTTTTATTGTTCTTTTTTTTTATATTGTAGATTTTATACCTCTTAGTAAGTTTGATTTATTAGAATCAAAATATAAAAATATTTTAAGTATCCCTCTTATTTTAAGTATAGGTATTGGTGAAGTTTTTTTTACTCCATTATATATTAAAATTATTAAATCATTAAATTTTGAAAAATTAACTAAAAGATTCTTATTTATAATCAAAAATATTCATTTTTACTTGTTAATATTTATTCTAACTTTTTTATTAAGTCCCTTGAATGGTCCTTATATCGATTATGCTGAATCATTTGGTAATTTTCATAAATATAATCAAGATATTTATTCATTAGAATTTTCTGAAAACACCTCAACTTTATTTTATGATACAAAAGACAAAATTTTTAGTGTATATTATAACACTAACAATTCTAAAATTGTTTATGTTGGGGAAGGTACTCAAATTTCTGAGATATTTGCTATAAACGATTTAAGAGGCGAAATATACATACTGGATGATTATAATTCTCTAAAAATTGTTGATATAAAAAATTATTCTATAAAAACTGAAATTAGTATAGACAAGCACAATTTAGAAAAAAGAAATTCATCATTTTATGATAATATGAAGCTGGTTTCCAGTAAGGATTATCTTTTTCTTATAGATGATGGACCTTTTTTAGTTCATAAAATTGATTTGGAAAAAAGAAAAGTTATCAAGCAAAGAGAAATTAAAACAAAGAATAGCAAATTAATATATGATAAAAATAGAAATGTTTTATATACTACAGAATGGTTTAAATATAATGATGAAAATCCTAAGGATGTATATGGCTTACAATATTTTATATATGAAATAGATGGAGAAAGCCTTGAAATTTTAAGAAAAATACTTGTTCCATTGTCAAGTTGGGACATTGTAATATCAAACGATGGAAAAAAGCTTTTTTGTGCACTTCCATTTGAGTCTTTTTTGCATTCCTCAGTTTATGTTTTTGATACAAACTCAACTGAACTTATTGATGAAATAGATGTGCCTTTAGGTACTAGGGCTATTGCCATTGATGATGAAAGACAACTTCTTTTAGCAGGCAGTCCTGCAACTGGACTTATTGAATTGATAGATTTAAGAAATAAAAAGGTAATTAGAACCTACAGGGCAGGAGATTATTCAATGAGGGAGATTGTTTTAGATAAAAAAAGAAGAAATTTTTATGTTTCTACTGCTTATTTTGGTATGTTTAAGGGCTCATACTAAATATACTATTTGTAAAACTTTTTTAATCTTTCTTTAGATTACCATTTATTCTTTTTATTATATTAATTATTCTTAAGATATCCTTTTTTTTCATAAACACTGAATTAGGCAAATTAAATTCTGTCTCCTTAATTTTTCTTGCATTTGGGCAATCTTTATAAAACTCCTTGAATATTGGCATTTCTGAACAAACAAATTGATATTCTGCCTTTGTATCAATCCCTTTTAAAATCATTTTTTTTCTAATAAAATCTCTTAGTTCAGACCTAAAATAACAGAGCAAATATATATTCTTTACATTTTTTTTTGTTTTTGAAACACTTAAAAAATTTAATTTTTTCAAACCTTCAATGAGCATTTGGGCATTTTTTATTTTTAAATCATTGATATAATCTAATTTTTTAAGTTGAATAACCCCTATTGCAGCTTGGATATTACTAAATTTGATTAAATCTTTTTCAGGAAAATTTTTCAGAAGTTTTTCCTCTTCTTTTAAAATTCTATGGGCAACATCTAAATTAAAAAGTTGTGTTATAAACAATAAAGGGTATACAAAAAATGTAAAAATAGCTGGTAAGGATAAGAAAAAGGCAGTATAACTCCACAAAACCTTCTTTAGAATTTTAAAGAAAGGGGGATATTTTAATTTTTTTGCCTTGCTCCTTATATTTTCGGCTAACTTATCATTGTCTGTGCATATAATCCCCCCACCAAAACAATCCATATTTTTTCCAGTACCAAAACTAAAATAACTTATGTCTCCAAAAGTTCCATCTTTTTTCCCATCAATTTCAGATCCTAAGGAATGTGCACAATCTTCTATAACCCTTAAATCATTTTCTTTTGCAATAGAAACAATTGATTTAATATCACAAGGATTTCCTAAAATGGAGGTAGGTATTATTGCCTTTGTTTTTCTTGTTATTGCCTCTTTGATACCATCAATGTTTATGTTATCAGAATCTTTTTTGCAATCAACAAAAATTGGTCTCAATCCAACCATCTGCACAATGTTTGGAACTATATGAAAAGTATAGCTAGGCACTATTATCTCACTTCCTTTTTCAAAATTTAATTCTTTTAATATTAAATAAAGGGCAAGCCTTGCAGAAGAAACTGATATCACATTTTTTATTCCAAGATATTTTGACATCTCTTTTTCAAACTTTTTTATATAATCCCCATGGGCATAATTTCTTTTAAACAGAAGTTTAAGATATATTGCAATTTCGTCAAGAGAATGATATGTTGATTGCCTTGGTATCGCTTTAAGATGCATATATTTCACTTAAAATTATATTAGCAATAGATATATAAACCTTATTAATACTTTATTCAACATAATAAGAAAGTGGTAATATGTTAGATGTTTTACTTATAAGACCTGAATTTGATAATCCTCACTCTATGATTAAATTTTCAAACAAACAAAATAGCTTTTTTAACATTAAAAATCCTTTCAATCAACCCCTTGAATTATATCTCCCATTGGGATTATGCTATCTTGCTGCTAACTTAAAGAAAAATGATTTTTCTGTTGAAATATATGATCTTATGGCAGTTAAAAAAAATATAAATGATTTAATTACAAAAATAATGATAGAAAAACCCAGGTTAATAGGAATACCTGTTACTTCTTTTTCTCTTTTTAATGTGAATCAGTTTATAAAAATAATAAGAAAGAATTCTGATTCAAAAATTGTCTTAGGCGGGCCTCATATAACTCACATGCCCGAATTTGTTGAATTATTAGGGGCAGATTATGGTATAAGGGGAGATGGTGAGCATAGTATAGTTAAATTAATGAATTATCTATCAGGTAAAAAAATAAATATTTCAGATATTCCTGGTCTTGTATATTTCAAAAAGAAATTAATAACAAAAGAAACAACATATATAGGGGACCTTGATAAATTACCTTATCCAGATTTTAATGTCTTAGGAAATACAAGATATTTTTCTCCTATAGCTAATGGTAAATATGCAATGATGGTAGCATCAAGAGGATGCCCTTTTGATTGTGTTTATTGTGGGTTGCCTTATAAAAAAAGAAGAAACTCAAGGAAGTTAAGGTGTATAATAAAAGAAATGAAAATTTTGGTTAAACAAGGTTACAAATACATTGATTTTAGGGATGAAATATTTACCTTTGATATGAATAGGGTATACAAACTTTGCAGAATGATAATTAAAGAAAAAATAAAAATAAAATGGGGTTGTGAGACAAGAATAGATTTTGTAGATTATACATTATTGAAAATAATGAAACAAGCTGGTTGTCAGGATTTAAAGTTTGGTATTGAATCAGGATCTGAAAGAATCAAAAAAATTCTTGGGAAAGGGATAAAAAATGAAAAAATAATAAAAATCTTTAAGGAAATGCATAAGCTTAGACTGAAAAGTGTTGCTTTTTTTCTTTTTGGTCATCCCACAGAAACAATTGGTGATATGGGGGCTACAGTAAATTTCATAAAGAAACTAAAACCAGACTATATGGATTTAATGTTAGCAGTCCCAATACCTGGCTCAAGGCTTTATAAAATTGGGATTAATGAAGGAAAAATTAAAAAAAATGTTTGGGAAGATGTTATGAATGGTGGTGAAATACCAGTATATCTGCCAGATGGCGTTAAACTTTCGGAAATAAAATATTTACAAAGAAAATCCTGCCTTGAATTTTTATTAAATCCAAGAAATATAATTAAAAATGTATTTAACATAAGAAGTTTTTATGATATTTTGATAAGATTTTCAATGCTAAATCAACTAGTTAATAGGACTTTCAAAAAAGGTTAGATTTTTTATTAAAAAAATTTATGGTTAAAATTGGGATTTCAAAAAGTAAAATTGAAGATAATCTTAGGATTGTAGCTACAACAAATCCAAGCAGGATACCTTTTCCAAGAAATAAAGTGTATGCCATAAGATAAAATGTTAAAAGGCCTCCTGCAAGCTTAAATCTAGGTATGTAATAAAGCATGCTTGTGCTTGCAGTGAAAAATAACAAAACTGGTAATGTTAATTCAAAACCGAAGGAATATAAAAGAATAAAAGGAACTATTGCTTCTATTGGATATCTGAGGATAGAAAAAAATGATTTTTTTATTAAATTTATTTTTATGTGTTCTTTTTCTTTGTACAATAAAATAAGAGAAATAAACAAAACAAGAAAGTAAGCATATAAATAAAATTTATTGATTAAAATTATGAAAGGGATAGTTAAGCTCATAATGATTATTACAGCAATATAATCTGATATTCTAATCATTGCAAAAAATCTTTTTCTTTCCAATTTCTTTATTTTTAGATATTTTAATATATACAATTCAAAATTTCTACCTAAAATACTAACAAAAGTGTATTTCAAAGACAGATTTATCAATTTAATAAGAGATATTCTTTTTCTATAAAGTGTTGATACTACCTTAAAAGGAATAGAAAATGAAAACGTGCTTAAAAATAGTGCAATTGGCATAAAAATAAAAATATTTAGTTTGATGTTTAATAAAATATTTATAATTTCTGTAAAAAATCTTTCTTTATTCATATAGAATGTAAAAAAAACCAAAAAAATATAAAGCAAAAGGGAATATTTATATTTCTTAAATAAATGAATTAATTGCATAATTTTAAAAAGATTTAATTTGTTTATAAAACTTATCAAAATGAAAAATGTCACCATAATAAATGCTGTGGATACTTCAAAGGCGAATCATCCTGTTGATACTTGGCCAGTGATGATGCTAGAAGTCATCAAAGATAGCATTGATAACTGTAAATTTATTGATACAAGATTTGAAAATATTAACATAAAAAAAACAATAAATGAAATCTTTTTTATACATTTTATTGCACCAGATTTTAGATTTGCTATTGATTTATGTAAAAAAATTAAGAATAATGATTCTAAAAACATTATAGTTGCAATTGGTCCTTTACCTTCTCTTTATCCTAACAAAGTAATATTTGATAGTTCTCCGGTAGATTATGTTTTAGCAGGTGAGATAGAGCTTGTTGCCCAAGAATTTATTAAAAAACTAAAAAAAGGAAAACAAAACATAAAACTTGATTGTCTTGTAAGTCAAAATAAAAAAAAATATAAATTAAAAATGATTGATGATTTAAATAAAATCAAAATACCAAAATTAAGTTATGAATATCGCTGCTTGTATCCTATTAAGGGTTTTTTCAGAGCAAAACATGGCTTTATACTTTCAAGTAGGGGGTGCAAACATAATTGTTCTTTTTGTTCTCCAATTTCCATAAGAGTTAGTTTCGGAAAAAAGTTCAGAACAAATTCTATTAATCATATAATAGATGAAATAAAATACAATATTAAAAGGGGATGCAATATTATAACTTTTATGGATGATGACTTCACTAGTTCTAAAGGTAGAATCATTGAGTTATGCAGTAAAATAATAAAAGATAAAATAAAAATAAAATGGATAGCTCATGCAAGAATTGATGAAATTGATAATAAACTGCTTTATTTAATGAAAAAAGCAGGCTGTGTTATTTTAAAAATAGGGGTTGAATCTGGTTCCGAAAGGATGCTTTTAAGAATAAACAAAACAAAACATCCAAAAAAATGGATAATTGAATCAGAGAAATTGTTTAATTATGCAAGAAAGATTAATCTTGATATTGTGGCTATGTTTATGATAGGAATTCCTGATGAAACTAATAATGATTTAAACAAAACAAAAAAGTTAATTAAACAGCTAAATCCATACTTAATTCAATTAGCAAAGTATACTTCTTATTATGATCTTTTAAAAAAAGACATTTATCCTAGACCATCTGTTTACCATTATAAATATGATAAAAAACTTAAAAAAATAGAAAGAGAGTTATATAAAACTTTTTATATGAGGCTCCCATTTTTAAAAAATCATATTAGATATGTTCCATATTATATATTAAACCCAAGATTAGCTTATAAGCTGATTAGGTATTTAATCTAAAATGAAGACCAATAAAACAAAAAAAGAAATACAAAAATATAAAAAATGTCTTCATTTAATCAAAAAAACTGATTCTAATTTGTTAAAAATATTAAGCAATAAAAATTTAATTTTTATTTTTTTTATAGTCTTGGTTTTTGTGCTTAAATTCAATACAATTAATCTTCCACTCTATTGGGATTCTATTAACATACAATGGGTTGTTCACCAATTTCTTGAATCAAACCTTCAATTAAAAGTTATTCCTGAGGGCATGCATCCTCCACTTCTTTCATATATTTTTGCTGTATTTTCAAAAATTTTTAGCTTTAATATTATAATGTTTCATTCAATTATCTTCATAATTTCAGCTTTTGGTTTGTATTATATGTATTTAATTTCTTATAAAATCTTTAAGGATAAGACTATTGCTTTTTGTTCTTCCTTAACATTATTTTTTTTACCTCTCTATTTTTCATTTTCGGGAAGGGTATATTATCCAATCCCTTTAACTACCTTAACAATAATATGTTTTTATTATTTATTAAAAAATAGATATTTTTTGTTTTCTTTTTTTTGTACTATGGGCATATTAGTTAAGGAAACTTTCATACTTATAATCCCTGCTGCATTTATTTGGGTATTGTTAAACAAAAAATTTAATAAAATCAAAAATATAATTTATTTTGTCTTACCATTAATAATCCTTACAATTTGGGAGATTTTACTTATAATTAATTATTCCAATTCTGTTTTCTTAGCTTTTAAAGGAAGAAGTTTAATCACATTTGAAATCAATAAAGATTTAATTATAAGTTGGTTATCCTACTTATATATAACCTTAATTGATAATTTTAATTTTATTTTAACAGTTCCCATTATGATATACCTCTTATTTAAAAAGAACATTGTTAAAAAAGAGAATGTTACTTTTATTGTTTTTATAGGTTCTTATTTTTTCTTTTTTATATTTGCAGATAAATTCGTGAGGTATGTATTGCCTATTTATCCTCTTTTGATAATCCTATTTTATAAATCTATAATATTCTGCTTTAAATTCTTTAAGTATCTATTTAGCTTTATGAAACCCCTCAACGAAACTCGTTTGAATAATATTCCTTGCCTTTTGAAGAGTAAGTTTAGAATACTAAATAATTGCCCCCTTAATATAAGTATAAAAAAGGTTGTGATATTTATAACTATTATTACTATTATACTCTTTTCTACATCTTATTATAAGGAATCTGGTGATACCCATGCATGGGTTATTGAAAAAAATATGGAATACTTAGATAGTCTTAAAACACAAAAGATGGCAATTGATTTTATTGAAGAGGACTATAAAAACCATACTGTTTTAGCTACTTGGCCAATTAATCAAATGGCAGATTATTATCCTTCATATCCAAAAAGAAAATTTAAAGTAAAATTATTTGCAGGAGATGAAAATATAACCAATTTTGATGTTATTATTCAAAGTTCACAAATTCATTCTTTTTATGGACCAAAATTATCAAAATTTATTAATAAAGGATTATTCTCTAAAGATTTAAAATTAGTTAAAAGATTTGAAATCAAAAATAAATATACTGAAATTTACGAAAACATAAAATAATTAATAAATAAATCTTAAATAAAGAGATAACTTTACGAATAATAATCCTTTTATATTCTAGTTCTAGGATGAGCATCACTAACTAAAAAGTTTCCATGCAACACTATGCAATTCAAAAGCTTTTTATAAAACAAAAATCTTCTTTTTAATTATGAATATAAACGATTTAAATAAAGAAGAATTAGAAGATTGGAAAAAAGCATGCAAAATGAGTGCACAAGCCCTTGAGTATGGAAAACTTCTTATTAAAAAAGAAAATAATCTTCTTGATGTTGCCAAGAAAACTGATGAAAAAATTATCAGCTTAGGGGGAAAAATCGCTTTTCCTTCACAAATATCAATGAACCAGATAGCTGCGCATTTCTGTCCGACAAAAGATAATAATCCTATTTTTGATAACCAGATTATAAAGCTTGATGTAGGGGCGCATATTAATGGTTTTATTGGAGACAATGCATGTACTGTAGACCTTTCTGGTGAAAATAATGAGTTAGTAAAGGCATCAAGAGAAGCATTGAATAATGCGATAAAAATTATAAAGCCTGGAATAACCCTTAGAGAGCTTGGAAGAGCAATACAAGAAACAATAATGAATTTTGGTTTTTCTCCTGTAAGAAATTTGAGTGGCCATGGTCTTGGGAAATTTGAAATTCATACAAATCCAAATATTCCAAATTATGATAATGGTGATGAAACAGAAATTAAGAAAGGAGATGTTTTTGCAATAGAGCCGTTTGCAACGAATGGCCATGGGATTGTAATTGAAACATCTAATCCTACTGTTTTTTCTTTTGTTCAAAAAAAACCAGTTAGAGATATGACAACAAGGCAGATTCTTAAAGAGATAGAACATTATAAGAGTCTTCCTTTTGCAAAGTGGTGGCTTGAGGAAAAATTCCCTTCATTTAGGGTTAATCTTGCATTGAGACAGTTAGAGAACTTGGGAATAATCAAAGGGTATTCTCCATTAGCTGAGAGAGATAACGGCCTCGTAAGCCAGGCAGAGAACACAATTCTCGTCAAAGAAAATAAAGCAGTAATATTAACAAAATCTGATTAACTTTTTTTAATATTTAAAGGCGGCTTTCTAAGTTCTTTCAGCCAAAAAAGACCAATTTTTACAAGTTCCTTGTTAAAGGAATCAGAAATTTTATAGGTTTTCTTGTAAAGGTCATAATAAATTAATCCCATACTTTTCATAGGTGTTAGAATTCTGTCATAGAACTGTCTTTTGTTGTATGAAAGCTTTACCTTCTTACCCCTGTATGGGGGTTCGTCAATCTCTGCAATAAGATTACCCTCATGTAGCTTTGTGGCAAATAAAGACATCTCTGATTTGCCTATTTCTCTGCCATTCTCTTTCATGTGTTGTATTAATAGCCCAGCAACTATCTTCTGCTGCTTTGTGGCAAATATAACATCAAATATATCATCAGATAAATTAAATCTATCAAATAAGATTACTATTTTAACCCCCAGATAATTCAATAATTTATACTAATATATAAATG
>Ga0307991_1002272_pt1 | contig 13078 bp, 9 predicted proteins | sample EllFjometagen131_FD_203146 | JGI IMG/M metagenome (GOLD analysis project Ga0307991, IMG submission 203146) | Marine microbial communities from Ellis Fjord, Antarctic Ocean - #131 | ecosystem: Environmental > Aquatic > Marine > Unclassified | place: Southern Ocean | collected 2014-10-08
TATTATATTTTTATATTTATTCTTTCTCAGTTTCGTTTTCCAGATCCGGGGAGTCAGAATCCTGTGATCTCTGCTCGTAGATCTTATCTATATCTCGTTTAGGTGATACTACCATGAATATTTGACGTCCTTCACTCTGAGGTTTAGAGTCAACTTCCATATAGTCCTTTAAATCCTTTTCTAATCGAGATAAAACATCAAATCCAAGCTCTTTGTGGGCTAATTGTCTTCCTCGGAAGCGAACTGTGAATTTCACCTTATTATGCTGCAAAAGAAATTTCAAGGCATTGTTCTTTTTGAAATTGTAATCATGTTCCTCTGTATTGGGCCCAAATTTCACTTCTTTTACCTGTACAATATGTTGCTTCTTCCTGCTCTCACGCAATTTACGCTCTTTCTGATAATGATATGAACCAAAATCAAGAATCCTGCATACTGGTGGACTAGCATTTGGTGAAATCTCCACTAAGTCTAATTCACTTTCTCTTGCTCTCTGAAGACCTTCCGCAAGTGATACTACACCTACTTGATCTCCTTTAGCGTCTATCAACCTTATGGGGTCTGCTTTGATACCGCGGTTTACCCGCTCTTTGGGGACGGTTGGCTTTAATTTCGCCTTACCTCTTCTTATGCGTATGGAAATAATGTCCTCCTTGTTCCATAATAAAAAAAACGGATGCTTCATTGCACCCGTCATAGCCGGAATCTTAGCGTATTGCTCATATTCTCAACTAAATCTTTTCAACCTTAACAAGTATTCCCGCCGGAAACCGTAAGGTAGAAGCAGGTGCTTCTTTTTTATTACTTTTTTTTATTAACTAACCAAAAATATCACCTCCCTGCTTATAGTCAAGCAGAATTATATTTTATCTATCTAATCATCTCTTCACACCCTTAACCCGGAATTAGACCGATACAACTCAACCCGGCATAACATAAAAATGTCATGCCGGGTTGAGTTGTTCCACCTTAGGGCTGGCTTATTGGCACTAAGGTGCATAAGTAGCTGCTAATTAAAGAATATATAGGTACTATAGGTCTAATAAGACCTATACTTTTAAAGTTGGGAATCTGCTATAAGATTTTTTTATTAATTTTTATTAATTTTCTGGAGCATCAAATCACAGGTTGCCAGAACTTCAGAAAAAATTATGGAATTTATTCTGGGAATGACAGGATCATCACTTCTATCCTGGGGACTGATGATCAGATGAATTTTACTGTCTGGAGGAGTCCAGTGTGTTTCATTGATGTGCCCGAAAATACAGATCGTGGGAGTACCGCAACTGATGGCAAAGTGCCTGGGACCGTTATCATTTCCTATATGCAGGTTTACCAGGCTGAAAAGTGCCGTAAGGTGAAGCAGTCCTTTTATCTTATAATCGATATCAGGAGCTTTTTCTTTCATTTTAGAGATGATCTCTTCAATTACATCTTTTTCGCCAGGTCCCCAGGTGAAGACTATCTGGGCCTCATGTTCTTTGATCAGGTGATCACAAAGTCTGGCGTAATTATCTGTATTCCACATTTTATAACGGCGTTTAGTTACTGGTGACAGAGTTATAATTGGTTTATAATTGTCATAAGCCAGATGTTTTAGAGTTTCCCTGGCATCATACAGGTTATTTTCGTTAAAAGGCATTTCAGGCAGGAAATCCTGCTTTTCATCAATACCCAGAGGAGTTAACAGCTTTAGCTTGGCAAGAGCTGCATATACCTCTACTGATGGGGGAGAGATGAGATCATTATAGCCAAGGTTTCGTCGCTCGCTTCTAAAACTGATTTTTCTGGAGCTCTTGATGACCAGACTCATAATATGACTGCGGGGATTATTTTGGAAATCAATTAAAAGGTTATATTTCTTTTGTCTTAATGAAAATAGAAATTGGATATAAGCTAATCTGCTAAGATTTCTGGGATAAATGATAAGTTTATCAATATGGGGATTATGTCTCAAAGCGTCATAGGCATAATCACTTACCAGAAAACTGATCTCAGCATTTGGGAATTTATGACGTAATGCCCTTATGGCGGGAGTGCACATCAGTACATCTCCGATTGCCATTAGCTGAATAAGGATGATTTTATCAGGAATCCGCTTTCTCATTCTTCTGATATAGTTCCCAAAGTTTGGCATATTTCATAAATACCGCTAATCCACCAAAGGTGCACATTATGATCCCTGCGAGTCCATCCCGGAATCCAGCTTTCAACAGGTAAAACCTCCAGAATTTTATTGCTGGTTGTAATAACAGATTCCACCAGTGGACTTTCACTTTATTTTCATATAGATCTTGAGCTGCCCATTCTGCATAACGGATCATCTTTTGCCAGTTTTGATTGAAATTACGGATCGGATCATGATTAACATCAACGTCGTTGATAAATATCGAGGGTTCAGGTGGTATCAAGCGCCCATGCACTCTGTTTTTCGTAAATGTTTTATAGATATCCCTGCGGTAAAATCTCTTTGTGCGATATCCCGTATATACATCATGCTTAAGCAATTTGCCAAACAATATGGTCTTCATTCTGAACTTGTAGCTATATCCAGAGATTGTTTCCTGGCTCAGCATTTTTTCTATTCGATTTTGCAATTTTGGCGTGCAGCGTTCATCAGAATCAAGCTGGAATATCCATTCATATTTTGCCTGAGGTAATGCCCAGACTTTTTGCTCTACACTATTTATATATTCATGTTGGATAATTTTGGTATTATCGAATTCTTTTACAATTTCCAGAGTATTATCTGTGGAATAGCCATCTACTACTAATACTTCATCACACCATCTAAGTGATTCCAGGCATTCTCTGATCACTGCCTCGGAATTCTGGCAGGGAACAAATCCGCTTACTTTATGTATCCTCATTATTTCTTCCCTTAAGTAACTTGTACAAATCTATCAATTTATCTAACTGCACGTTGATATCTGCTAATATCTGCTTGCGATTTATAGAAATATTCTTTTGATATATTTCAAGTTTTTCTTTTATAGAGTCAGGAGTAATTTCATCAATTTCACTGTAAGTATAACCGGTATTATATTTTCTGATATATTTTGCCATGGGAATGTAACTTTTCAGGGTAATAGGGGGAACACCAGCGAAAATATAATCATTGATCTTGTTTGGAAAGGCATGTTTTATCAAGCGAGATTTCTTTTTATCCGTCATCCAGGGATTAAAAAATGCCAGACCAGCATCATATACAGCAATAGCTTTCATCATTTCTTTATAGCTCAACTGCTGATGAATATGCACATTCCTGATCTCGCTGTAATGAGGATATTCTTTAGTGCGAGTGGGAAATATGTGGATGATAAAACCCTGATCAGTTAGTATCTCAAAGGTTTTCACCATATACCTGTGGTGATCCTTATTCTTGGTGATCAAGCCTATCCAGACCAGATGCACTTTTCCATCTTTATCAGATAATTTCTCAGTCTCTGAATTTTCTTTTCCAATTACTTCCTGTGAGATCATATTAGGTAATATCACATAGGGAGAAGCCAGATCATATAACTCAAATGAGCGCTGCTGATAAAAATCAGATACGAATACACTACCATCAGCATGTTCAAGGCAATATTTTTCCCAGTGCTTTTTTTTATTGCTGAACTTTGTACGCTGCAGGCTCATAAGATCATGCTGGTCAAATATTATGGGAATTTTTAGTTTAGTTTTCATTATTTGGTAGCATAATTTATCTGGATAATTGTGATAATGGATGATCTCTATATTATTAACTTTGGCAAATTTGGCTATCTTGTTCCCTGCCAGCAGCTCTCTCTTCTTGAGACGCAAGACTTTTTTGAATATAGATAGATCAGCTCCCCGCGCTATTATTGAACCCTGGTCACGATAGCACATGAATAATTCGATTCCCTTTGCAGACAAAGCCTGGGCTTCTTTTAAAAAGCGATGACAAGGCATCGAATCTATCACAAATAATATACGCATTTATATCACTCCCTTATCACTAATCTATTTTATTTAATGACAATGTCAAGGTTAATAACGCATTTGCTGCCAAGTTAGATGTGCACCGCCGGGTATTTCCAGGTGGGGCGCAGATAACGACCGCTATCATGCCATTCATGCTTATAAAATTGCTGAGGTATAAGAAAGGATCACTGCTGTTAACTGCCCGTAGTTCTCGCCCCACTTCCGGAGTACCGCCCGCGGTGCAGGTATTACTTATCTGGTTAATTATCATTATAAGGTAATTACTATTAGATGATAATTTTAGAAACAAAAAAAGGCAGCTGATTTAGCTGCCTGAATTTTTTTTAAATAGAAATACTCTAATTTTCTTTAGGTATCACGCTGACAAATTTCTTGTTAGCTTTTTTGGTCTGATAGTGTACATGACCATCAACTAAGCTAAATAATGTGAAATCATTTCCAAGTCCTACGTTTTCACCTTTATGGATCCGGGTACCCCGTTGTCTCACTAATATGTTTCCGGCTCTCACAAATTCACCACCGTATTTTTTTACGCCCAGGTATTGAGCATTACTGTCTCTTCCGTTCCTACTTGAGCCGACTCCCTTTTTATGTGCCATGCTGCCCCCTAATTAATTATTTCTTTTACCTTGATCATGGTATAATTTTGACGATGTCCCTGTTTCTTCTCATAAGTCTTACGACGTTTCTTTTTGAAGACGATGATCTTCTTCTCTTTACCATGACTTAATACTTCACACATAACTTTGGCATTTTCAATGGTGGGATGACCTATCTGTATGTCTTCCGTGTCTTTATACATCAGAACACGTTCAATTTCTATCTCTGTGCCTGGTTCCATGTCTTCGCCCAGAAATGCCACTTTCAGTACCTGGTCTTTTTCGACCTTATACTGGCTTCCTTTAAACTCTACTATCGCGTACATAATATATCTCCTTAAAAATTACCCTATATTATTCCCGAAAATACAAAATTTTTGTTATCCTCTAATATGTCAAGACTTATATTCTTCCGTTATATCTTTGCCGCTCTTTTCGAGCAGGATCTTAAACTGGTGAGGCTCTATCTCAGGGTCTTCCAGAATCTCGATTCGCTTAACATAATCTTGCAGAAATTCCGGGTGAGAATCAAGAAAGTGACATACATTGCGGTGAACCCTTATTAACAGTGGTTCCTTGCTGATAAAGAACTCGCTCCGCTGCAGCCATCTATATAATTTTACTGCAACTGAATCTTTGGCGAGCAATCTGCCAGTACCATTACAATGTGGACAAACTTCAGAAAGATTCATTATCACCTCAGGACGTCTTCGTTTGCGTGACACTTCTATCAAGCCCAGAGGACTGAATGGATATACTTTGTTGCGAGCACGGTCTTGTTTCATATAGTTTCTAAGTTCTTTATATACTTTATCACGATGTGCCTGGGTGCTCATATCAATAAAATCTACAACCATGATCCCGCTTAGATCTCGCAGGCGAGCCTGACGAGCCACTTCAAAAGACGCTTCCATATTGGTTCTCAGTATTGTTTCATTATAATGATTTGATCCAGTGAATGAGCCAGTATTTACATCAATTGATACCAGTGCTTCGGTTCGCTCAATTCTGATATTTCCTCCGCTTTTTAGCGGAATGCGGGAATTGCTGATCCGGTGAATATCTTTTTCAATACCATAAACATCAAACAGGGGAGTGCTTTCTTTAAATAGTTCCACTTTTTTGATCAATTCAGGAGCTATGCTTTTTAACTGAGTAACTATCTTATCACGATATTGTTTGTTATCAACTATTAATCTTTCCACATGTGAATTAAATAGGTCGCGGGTCAGCATAAAGATCAGTTCATTTTGATTGAATAAGCACAGAGGACCCTTGAGGAATTCTTTTCCCTTTTTAACCTGTTTCCAGACTGCTTCCAGGGTTTTATATTCCATGGCAAAATCTTCTTCAGTAGAATTTTCAGTATCGGTTCTTACAATTATTCCTACTTCAGGATCCTTTATGCGTTTTAAGATGTCATTAAATTTATGTTTTTGGCTTCCACTTGTTATTTTGCGTGATATTGCAACCTTTTCTTTATATGGCATAAATACGAGGAATTTACCAGGTATTGTCAACCGGCAGGTAAGACTCGCTCCTTTTTTATTCAAAGGAGGTTTTTTTATTTGAACTACAATTTCATCTCCTACTGCAAAAATTTTATCAATTGTAGAAGAATCATTTTTTTTGCGGACTTTTTTTTGTTTTTCGTTCAAAAAATCTGCATCAAGTTCTGAATAATGCAAAAAGGCAGTTCTTTTTAATCCAATATCTACAAATACTGCTCCCATCCCCGGTAATACGCTTTTAACTATGCCTTTGTATATGTTGCCTGCCACTTCCTGATTCTCAGCACTTTCAGAATAGAGCTCCATGAGCTTGCCATCTTCTAATATTGCTATCCGTTTCTCATAGGAATGAGCATTGATTAATATTTCTTGTATCATTTTTATCTCTCCAGATATTTACCAGATTTTTTTCCCATTCTAAAGTCAAGAGTTTTCTATTACAATCATCTAAAGTCAAATGGAGAAACTGCTCAGCAATGCCAGGTCAGTTAATAAAAAGATTGACTTTAAGGGCTGAATTTTTCTAAGGAGTGATGTTATGAAAAAAGAAGATAAGAAATTTGCTAAGCAGTCTTTACCCCGAACAGCTCGGGTGAATTTAATTCTATATCAGTTTTTACTGGTTGCCACTCCATTTCTACTGGTTCGTAATTACTTACAGCAGTCAATCGGGATGTTCAGTCAATGGTCATATACAATTGCAGGTATCAGGATTCCTTATGTATTATCAGTAGTAGCCCTGAGTTTACTGATCATTTTGATCTTGAACCTGAAAAGATTGAAATTAAAATCACTGCTAATATTTGCCGGTGTTATTTTGACGATGGGTATTGGGCAGAGTGTCACGGATTATTACTTTAATCATGATTTTTATGAATTGCAGCATAACTGGCACTATTTCGCCTATGGTATTTTTGCCTGGATATCCTGGCTTTACCATAAGGAAAAGGGAAATTCAAAAGTAAGATACCTCTGGACTACTTTGCTTATGGGACAGTTAATTTCTGTATTTGATGAAACTGCCCAGATATTTATCAGCGGAAGGGTATTCGATATCTGTGATATTGGTAAAGACCTTTGGGGTGTGATGGTAGGAATGATGGTGGTCATTGCTGTTGAGAGCACAAAAAACAATGACTATAAATTCAGATTGATCCATAAAAAACCTGTTGATAATTTAAAAAATCCTTACTCAATTTTATTTATCATCCTGATTTATGCCTTTTTGTTTCTATCTATAAGCTCAATAATTTCAGAAACACGTTATCTACTGGATGTGTTCATGTGGATTTGGGGTATTTTCATTGGTATTTTACTGCTGGTTTATTTTCTGCAATATAAGGTTTCCAGGTGGATAATTATTGCGGTATTGGCAGGTGTGATCATTTTAATGAATATCACAATAAAGAATAATCCTCAAAATATCATTATTCAGAGGAAACCAGGATTGCTTAAATGGCGCGGAATATCAATTCCTTATTTTGATCTGATGATCAAAACAGATGGTGCTGTGCAGCTTGTTGATAAAAAGATTTATTTCAATAAAAAGGATAAGATAAACCGGATATATGGTCTTGCAGAAGATATTCTACTCATTGGTTCTGGCAGCAAAGGTCAAGGAGGAAAGGGGTTTTATGATAATAATGCTCATTTTGTCTTTAATCCTATTACACATAAGCCTTTGCAGATATTAGTATATCCAAATCAGGAAGCTTGCCGAATTTATAATAAACTTCATTCGGAAGATAAAAAAGTGCTGTTCATTATCCATAATAATTAATCAGGAACACTAAGATGAAAAAAAATATACATAAAAAATTACGAATTGCCCTGCTAACGATCTGGTTTTCATTAGCTGTTTTTGCTGTGATCTGGGCAATCGAACCCCTCTGGCTCCAGGAAATATCATCTCAGGGGAAACTGGTTGAAGCTACTGAGAATAAATTGAAAGGTGATGAATTATTAAGGCAAAGTAATTTTAAAGAGGCACTAAAGGCATATTCTCATGCCTTGGAGATATTGCCTGAAATGCAATCTTCCCAGATTGGTAAAGCAATAAGTCTTTCCAAATTAGGCAAAACTGATCAGGCTTTGCAAATTTATAATAATTTACTCAGGAATGACCCTGATAAACCATGGGAGATTTATTACAATCTTGTTTCTATTTACGAATCCCAGCTGGATAAGGATAAGACAATCTCTACTTTAGAAAAAGAAATTGAATCTTCTCCCGAACCTTTTAACAGTTATGTCCGTTTGGCAAGAGTATATTTCACAAGTGGAGAATGGCAGAAGGCATTATCAAATTATCGTCTGGCTTTTGATAATAAACCCGACATGAAAAATGATTATTTATCAACTTTAAAATCAGATAGAGTTACCTATCAAATGGATAGTCTGGTTGTGAAAAACATTGATTCGTATCTTAAAACAGGATTTGATCAACAGGTAGCTGATAAATATTATGAAGAATCTTATGAAGATCAGCTTATGAATAATCCCGCTCTTGCAATGATTTATAATGACGCTGGTTTTTGTTATGCAATGCTGGGTGATATAGAAAGCTCAATTCCCTTTTTCCGTTCAGCAGTAAAATTGCAACCTGAAAATCAGGAATATCAACAAAATCTTGCCAAAGCCCAACATGAATTAACAGAAAGTAAATAGTTTTCTGGAAATAAGAAAGCCCCTGCATATGCAGGGGCTTTCTCTGTTTAAACTAAAGTTTATTTCATCAGGATCATCTTCTTAGTAGAAGTATATCTTCCTGATTTCATTTTGTAGAAATAAATACCTGAAGCAACCTTACGGTTGTTATCATTAGTACCATTCCAGATAATCTGATAAGTACCAGCAGGCATTGATTCATTGATCAGAGTTTTGATCTTCTGACCCTTCACATTATAAACTTCCATTCTCACCAATCCATCTTCTGCGATACCATAGTTAATGCAAGTTTCAGGATTGAATGGGTTTGGATAGTTATTGTTAAGAGCCGTAAATTCCGGAATCTCATGTATGCTAAATCCAACACCAGTAACAGTGAATGTAACTTCGATGATCTCAGATTCCATGTTTGAAGAGTAATGAGCACTTACACCAGCAGTATAAGTATCACCTTGAACTAAGCCGTGAAGCTGGTATTCCATTTCAATAGTTGGCTCTTGCAGATTGTCATCCAGATATACGTTAAAGTAGTCCACATGTCTGTCACGTTCAGCAAAGGCACCCAAAGAAGCTAAAATGTATTCTGCTACTGTGTTTTCTCCATCAACCAGTCCAGCCCAGCCGGCTGTTGTGAAGATAGTATGTGATGTTTGAATTCCTACAGCATTGCCGTCATAATTAGAATATGCTTCACCATCAGCATTAGGAGTGAGGTAATCAAGATACACACCATCACGCATTGTAACATCAGAGAAGATATCTTGTAATTGAACCGCTAGTCCTTCTGTACTTCCAGCACCATTAATATCTACAAATTCCGGTCCACCCTGTGAAACACCTACTGTGAATGCATCCTGACTTGCACTGGCAAGTCCAAGATAATCATAAGGGAATTGACCGGCAGAGAATGTTCCAGCACTTGAATAACGATCCCAGAGGTAATCATGACCACTAAGAACCAGGAATCCACCACCATCAATGTAGGTGCCAAGTTCAGCTTCGTCATTATCGCTTAATGAATAAGCATTTTGCCAATGTTCACCGCAATCCCAGACTACTAAAGTGTAATCTGCCATATAATCTGCAGTTGGTCCATCTTCACCTTCAATCATGATCTCAAATATATCATAATCAATTCCGCTGGCATCAAGCATTGCAGTATAATAAGGCTGAGTATCTGTGAAAGTTTCTATATTAGCGCTGCCATCATCATCAACAAAGAGAATATTGCCAATATTGATTCCACCAGGACCCGGAGTTTCCCAGGTTACCAGTCCAGTTTCAGGATCAACTGCCACATTGGTTGGAGGATAGATGTTTTCCAGCATCTCCACGCTCATCACCATGTTATCTGTGATCCACATGTCATTTTCCACATGGTCTTCATATCCATCCATGCTTACTGTCATGTCATACACACCTTTCCAGACTTCATCCCAATATACCATTCCGCCGGAAACAGCAGTTTCATAGGAATGCACACCATCCTGGCATTCCAGAGATACAATTGCACCGTCCATCAAGTCGCCACCATTACCTGTAACATTTACTGTCACTGCCACATGCATATCAAAGCCAATCTCATTTGAGAAAGATGGTTCAGAAAGAACTCCACCAGTGTATTCTACTCTTACGCAATACATATATACACCTGGTTCAGCAATTTCTGGCCAGGTAGTATCTTCATAAGTGGTGTCTTGAAGAGTTTCAGCTATCAGATCCCAGCCTTCAAAGTTTTCCATATCATCGGCAAAACCACGTAAGATAGTATATCCATCCATACGATCCCGACGAGTGTCTGTTTCTGAAGTTTTGCTAACGCTGTTCAGGGCAGTTTTCTTGCTGGTAAAGAGTTCGATTGGACGTCCCCTGTCTTCAGGTTCGCCTACATATACATCATCAATATCCCAGCCTGTGTAGTTGAAGGAAGAATCAGAACCAAAGCGGAACTTGAACATAACTTCTTCGCCATCATAGGTTGAGAGGTCAAAAGCAGTCATTGTCCATGTTTGATCATAACCATTATAACATGCTTCGCCATCTAAGCCATTAGCTGTACCAGGATAGCCTTCGACAGGTGTGATGAGAGTCCAGCTTGCGCCTTCATCCAGAGAAATCTTCACATTACCACCATCCCATCCTGGCTCCATATTAGACCAGTAATAGAAGGTTAATTGAGATTCATCAGATGGCACATCAATTGCAGGAGTATAAAGTGATGAGTTAGCGTTACTTGGATAATCTGCTCCGGGCCAGGTGCTCCAGCAGTTTTCACCACTCCAGGCATTACCGGCATTATTGCCATTTGCCCATTCCCAGCCAGCTTCACCAGTAAATTCTCCGTCATTATCTTCAAAATCATAAAGTGAACTGATTGATCCAGCAGGTGAATGCCAGGTAAGCCAGACATTTCCGGCATGATTTTCTTCTGCATAAAGATCAAAGGCAGGATACATCATTTCTGTGATTATGCCTTCATAAGTTACATTATCTTCATTAATATCAATATTATCTTCCAGAACAGCAAAATTTAATAGTTCTGCCTCAAGATCATAATTGGCTTTCCAGATTCCGTTGATAGTACATTCTCCCTGATCATCAGTGATTCCCTGGTATTCAGGATAATTACCGTCAGGATCAGGATCAGTTGCTTCCAGTGTCACTACAGCACCTACAGGAATATCACCGATATTAGTAGTAAGTGTTACTTCCAGGGAAGCATACATATCCTTGCCTATCCAGTTACTGAATGCCGGGTCTGACATGCTATTATTAGTATAAACTGCGCGAACACCATAAGAATATACAGTGCCATCTACCAGATTTACCCAGTTCAGATCAGTATATGTGGTATCATCTTCTACCAGAGTAGTATTTACTTGTTCCCATAATATCCAGTTATCTTCATCATCATATTCACCACGGATAATATTATATCCAAGCAATTCACGGTCACGACGTGTGTTCCTGCTGGTTGTTTTGCTAACGCTGTTTAGAGCAGTTTTCTTGCTGGTAAATAATTGTACTGGACGTCCCCTGTCTTCAGGTTCGCCTACAAATACATCATCAATATCCCAGCCGGGATACGTTACTGATCCATCAGAACCAAAATGGAAACGGAACATTGCTTCTTCACCATCATACATAGAAAGGTCAAAGGAAGCCATTACCCATCCACCAGAATTTCCAGTATAGCAGACTTCACCAGGGATTCCAGCATTAGATGTGGATGCTGCATCTTCTGGGTAACCTTCTATAGGTGTGATCAATTCCCAACTATTACCTTCATCTAATGAAATCTTAATATTACCACCATCAAAGTAATTTTCAATATCATACCAGTGATAGAAGGTCAGTTGAGTCTCATCAGATGGTATATCTATGACTGGAGTATAAAGTGATGAGTTAGCGTTACTTGGATAATCTACTGCGGGCCAGGTACTCCAACAGTTTTCTCCACTCCAGGCATTGCCGGCATTAGAGCCATTTGCCCATTCCCAGCCAGCTTCACCAGTAAATTCTCCTTCATTATCTTCAAAATCAAAGAAATCGCTACGAGCTCCATCAGGTGAATGCCAGGTTAGCCAGGCATCTCCGACATGATTTTCTTCTACATATACATCAAAGGCAGGATACATCATCTCTGTGATCGTGCCTTCATAAGTTACTACATCTTCCAGGATATCTATATTGTATTCCAGAGTGGCAAAATTCAACAGTTCTGCTTTCAGATCGTAATTGGCTTTCCATATTCCGGTGATAGTACATTCTCCCTGATCATCAGTGATTCCCTCGTATTCAGGGTAATTACCGTCAGGATCAGGGTCAGTTGCTTCCAGGCTTACTACAGCACCTACAGGAATATCACCGACATTAGTAAAAAGTGCTACTTCAAGGGAAGCATACATATCCTTGCCTACCCAGTTACTGAATGCAGGGTCTGACATGTTATTATTAGTATAAACTGTGCGAACACCATAAGTATATATGGAGCCATCTTCCAGATTCACCCAGCTAAGATCAGTATATGTGGTATCATTTATCAGAGTAGCATTTACCTGTCCCCAGAATGGCCAGTTGGATTGATCACCATAATCTCCACGGATAATATTATATCCAATCAGTTCACGATCACGACTTGTGTTCCAGTTGGTTGTTTTGCTAAATGGATTTGAATTGTGAACTGGCATATATCTGGCAGTTCCAATTTCCTGAATACCTTGAGGAATATTTATAGCGTGTTCACTAACAGCACCCTTATGAGGTATCATGCTGCTGAAATCTACTACTGGATTCTCAATGCCTAAGGTTACTTCACGACCTGCAGGTCCTTGA
>Ga0307991_1002276_pt1 | contig 13072 bp, 6 predicted proteins | sample EllFjometagen131_FD_203146 | JGI IMG/M metagenome (GOLD analysis project Ga0307991, IMG submission 203146) | Marine microbial communities from Ellis Fjord, Antarctic Ocean - #131 | ecosystem: Environmental > Aquatic > Marine > Unclassified | place: Southern Ocean | collected 2014-10-08
GGAAACATCTCTTTTTATTGTGTCAGACATAATAGAGCCCCCTTTTATTTTTCGTGTTGCTTTCGAATAAGCGTCAATCCAAAGTTGCGGTAAAGCCAATAAATATATTCACGGGATTGATTCAATCTTGGATTGACGCATGAAGAACGGAGCCGCTACGTGAACAACAGATTTTCCTATGGGGGTTTCAATAGGGGTCTCTCCCCGACAAGTTGCAAAACTCAACAACATAAGCTACTGAATAACAGATAGAATGGGATTGTCAATAATTCTTTATTCTGGGATTTCCCCACAAGTCCTCTGTATCTACCACCGCGAAGCGGTTTAGTTCTTCAATATGTAATCCTCAGTAATCCCCTTTGATCGAAATCATTTGTTAGTAGATGGAGGCAATGTCCGGCTCATGTCATATTTTCATGAATCGACTCACTCAGTTCAAATACAAAGCGAGAGGCTGGGTGATCTGGCCAGATCAATGAATACGATTGGCAACCAACAACAAGGGTCAATCGTAGACTTGACCCGTTTTTCTTTTTATCATTTACTGGACAACATTATTCCAATATGTCATCAAGTGGTACAATCCTAATAGCATCAGATTTGCATGAGCTATGGCCTTTCTCCCTATCAAAGCACAACAAATTCGTAATTTTTGTATTACCACTAACTACTAGCCTTACACCCCAAGTTGGCACTTTTGAGTGAAAAGCCAAATATCCTGATTTAGCTTCATTTGCGGTTATAAACTTTTCAGGATTTGAAGAAAGCTCAAAAAGTTTTTCTCCGATAGATAAAATCCAATTTAACCAGTCCATGTCACCCGAGCACATTGGCGCTATGCTATTTTTAGCTTCACTAATGGCAACTTCATCATTTCCCACTAACTGAGCTATAGCCAGAATTAGCCCATTGTTAAAAAATCTTTGGTATTGTTCTTCTGGTTTTTCAAAAAATGGTTTATCCAGCTTTAATTCCAAATCACAATCCCAAGCCAACCATATTACAAGGCCTTTGAGGCGGGCGAGGTCTTCAGAATCCGCTAAGCTATCAAATTCATTGTCATTAAGATAGAGCATTGAATTGCTACCCTCAAAGAGGCTACTGGCAACGGCACAAAGCAATTGAAAGCGTTCTGCCGCAGGAAATGAAGTCTGCCCTTGTTTTATCCACGAAACTTTCCCGTCGCATCCTCTTAGATATCTCAATAAAGCGAGTACCCCGGTTAAACATACAACAGCATCTTCAATTGATATCGTTCCCTTTTTCAGTTCCTCAAGACGATTTCCCATGCGCTTTATAAGCGTGTGAACTTTCTGGTGACATAGTTCTAACGTTTTAACTGCAATATCTTCATCGCTTTGTCTTTCTTCGCTGTCTTCAACTCCAACCTGTTCTTCTTCGGTTCTTCCTTTAGGATCCCGAGGTTCCAAGGGTCTCTCTATGTCGCTTTCACCTTTGATGTTATAAATCAAGAAATCAAGCAGGTAGGCCAAGTCATTCGATGTTCGCAAACGGAATTTTTTCTTGGTTTTTCGTGTTTCGCTTACATCGATAGACAAAGAAGAATCTTCGTTGCTATTTTCACTGACTGTCTTTGGCCCAGTCATGATTTTCGTAATACCGATATTTGGGTCTTTTGATTTTGTAAAAATAATTTTATCAATGCAATTTATAGCTGTTGCCAAATCAGGGGAATCAGAATTGAGACTGTTAAGTGCTTCCCTGAAACGGCGCTGTTGATTTGTTCGGGATTGCGACTTAACTATCTCTTCGTGATGAACAATATATAACAGTGATTTTTTATCACAGGGGCATCGCACATAACACGCAGAGCTTTTTACTGGGGGTGTAATCGATAGGTGATAATTGCCATTTGCCAGGTTTGCTGTGACAGATTCCAATAGTCCTTTATTGTGATCCAATACTTCACACTCCAGTGTGCTGGGCGATTCGGGTAAATCAATACAAAAGGCAATACCTTGATCATCTGTAACGGCAACCCCGATTCCGGACGGTCGATGCTTGTCGCTATTTTTTCGAAGTATCCAATTACTCTGAGCAACTTCCCAGTCTTTTTCAGTCAAGACGGGCATGGAAGGAATATCAAGCAAACCATTTTCCCGGGCATCTGCTTCCGCTTCTTGCCCTTTGCGCACTATCATCATCTCTGTATTGCCAGACATTCCGTCAGACAACCATGCCGGTCTGCTTGGATTTGCACTGCCACTGACAAGACATGTTGTTCCGCTCATCGTTTCGATTACAATCGATTTAGCGTGAAGATAGCCCATATATTTGCTGTGAGTGCTTTCTGAGGTGTCAACCCTGCCATAATTGACGAACTTAACTCCTTTAAGGTTTCCTGCATCTTGAGGTATCTGGACAGTTCCAGGATCAATCCCCACATACACTTCTCGGGGCGCCATATCTTCAAGGACACGACATATAAACTCACACTTGCTATCAAAAAACGCCCCTGAAATAATAACCCGCTTGGCTTTTTCATTAAACATTTCCATTAATTGTTGCCAAAGGCTTGGGCTTCGAGGTTGCGAACTTATAACTGTACAATTTCCATTTTCAGAAGGCATTTCATTTTTTAACCAAGGAGCAAAGCTTGCAACCTTGAAAAGCATTTCTGATAGTTGCGGCGGCAATTGTCGGGGTTGCCCAGCTATCCATTCGCAAATCTGATGCCATGCGCTACTAATGAGACTAATAGCCACATTGTCTTCGAGGTTCTCCAGGCGAATCAGATTTGTAATTTCGCGGTTAAAACCGAATCCCGCAAGTGTCATATTATGGCTTCCAATAAGGAGAACACCTTTCTTTTTCCCGACGAGTAATATAACTTTTGGATGAAAAGCTCCCTTCGAATGCATTGGAACCAGAGAATAATGTCGGCCTGCAAAGCGTGGGGGATAGTTGTTAAGAGACTCGGCGCATTGTCCGGCATCCATCAGCAGAACATTGTGTCTTACTCCGGCTGCTACCAATTTGCGCAACACCACATCTTCATAAAAAGGAAGGTAGGCATTAAAGGTGGTAATCAATGAGGCACCATAACCGCCTTTCGTGATTTCACCTAGCAAGGAAATTCTTTCACGCATCATTAGTTTCCTTTAACATCATGCCTAACTCAGAGATCTCCCAAGTATCACCTTCCTTTATAAGTGCACCTATGTCTTTGAGGATTCGCAGTGCTTGGTTGAAACGGGGCGAGGTGAAAACTGCTTTGGGGACATCGATTACTTCCAATCCGAAATCAGATGGACGAATACGGAACGTTGATTGAGACTGACCGCGCAGCTTTCGAAGTGCTACCTGCAAATGAACATTCACTCCCCAATTGGAACACAGCCACACAATCCATTTCTTTACAGACAAATCTTTCCATTCATTTTCGCTGAAATTAAGAAATGAATTCAAGTTTATCGGATAAACCTGAAAGTAGTTAGCAGGGAAAACAAAACCACCATATCCCTCTGCGGTTTCTGATCTGATTTTAAGAGTCAACAATACTTTGAGGCAGGCCTTGATGATACCAGAGCGGTTGCTGGTTGTTTTCTTTTGGTTACACAGGTCAACCACTTTATTTGCCTGCTGTATTTCATGATCAGCGTGGGTCCAATTAGCCAATCCCGGAAGCCAGTCCCTGCATTCCATTTCCATCTTACCAAAAGGTGTTTCCAGCCCAAAAAAATCTTTTATACTTTCTACTTCGGGCGTACTGACAAACCACCGGCAAAGATTATCCACAGAATCGAAATGTTGACCAGACTCTTCATAAGCATCTAAAAGGACGTAGAACAAACCCTGTGCTGCAATCGAGAGCAATTCATTACGCTGATAGATAGACCATCTCTTGCGGTTTGGTTTTAAATCTTCCGGCAATTCCCAGCTTTGTCCATTTGGCAAAGCATTGCTGTATACGCAGCCCCTGAACTGACTTAGATCAATGGAGAGCCCTTGCTTTGCCAAGTCATCGGCCAAATAGAGGATGGTTTGTAGACTTCTTCGTCGCGGAAGCATATTAAGATCGGCAAATAGTCCTTTCACAAAAAACAGATCACATAAGAGGGCATGTTCTTCCTTACTGCTGGTCAGCTGACATGGGCAGAAGCAACTCAACTGATCTAACCGGTCTGAAGAAACGACATCTTCCTCAATAGTCTCGATGAATAAATCCGACAACACATAATTATCCATGGCCTGCGCGAGAACTTGGCCAATCTGATTGGTGTATTTGACCCCTGATCTCACAGTTCCATCCATAATATCGAGTTCACTGAATACCCCAAGATAGTACTGCCCGAGTCCTCCGAGTTCATTTTTAAAATATTTGTGTTTGCCCTCTTCGCGATGGGCGTAATCTGACAATCTGACAGTTTTACCTTCACGGACGTCTGAAATTTGTTTTGAAAGATTTAAGCTACCAACTGTCGCGGCTGAGTGGTTGTCTCTGTCTGTCCCGGTAACATGGGCATGTCGCTCAGCGATAAGAGTGAACAGGCAGTCAGCCTTACGAAACCTATCAATGAAAATGTCGTTGAACTTATAACCACTCTGTTTCAGTGCCCATACAATCCATGGGTAAAAGCTATAATAACGTGCGCGATCCGTCGCATTTGTGATTCCGGGTAACAATCGGCCATATATATTAATGCAGGGGGCTTGAACAGCCAGATGATCCAATCCGCCAATCTGGCTGGGTGGTTTCACCCATGCTGTGGAGAGCTCCATCCTGACAACCTCTCATTGAGTAAATAGTATAGTTAATGTCGGTCCGAAAACTTACATCCTCAGATCATCTAGGAACTCCGATGCCGGATAGCTGCTCGTTACCAGTAGATAATCCCGTGCCCGGGTGCAGGCAACGTAAAGCAGATGGCGTTCCGTGTTGTACACTTCTTCCAGATCCGTGTCGTCCGAGACCGTTTCGATTCGTTCTTGCAAGGGAATAACCTCATCATCACAGGCCATCACCACAACTGCACGAAACTCCAGGCCCTTGGCAAGGTGCATCGTGCTGACGGATGCGTATCCACTGACCGTCTCAACATTTTCATCGAGCACTTTGTATGGGAGCCGGGCAGCCTCGACTGCGGCCCGGCTTCTGTCCAGTTCAGCCTCGGAACGAACGAAAACACCAATCTCGTGGGGCATCAACCCCTCGCTTATTCGCTCCGAAAGCCATGTCCCGACCGTTTTGATTTCGTCTTCCGGGGAGTCGAAAACCGTGATTGTCGGTTTCGGACCATTGAATACCGAAATGGTTCCACGCCGTTCTTCCGTATTGCCGTCAACGTCCGATAACTGGGGCTCCAAAAGGCGGTCGGCCTGCATCCTGATCTGATGTGAGGTTCGGTAATTAATTCGGAGCGTGTGCGAACGTCCACGAATATCGACGCCGAGCACTTTCCATGAGAATGGCTGCTGGAAGATCCTCTGGCCAAGGTCTCCTGCGAAGAAAAGGCTGTTCGGTCGCCCGGCCCCAAGCGAGGCAAGAAAGCGCAACTGAGGTACACTGATGTCTTGAGCCTCGTCTACGACAGTAAATTCGAAGGGCGGATGGTTGTTTTCTGTAAGCTGAGATGCCAGCCGACTGTATAGATCTGAATATGTTACCAGTTTCCGAACTCTAAGCTCAGACCGGACACGATCAAAAATCGACCAGAGCATAATACGTTGCTTCTCCGGCAGTCGCGTTTTGCGACCCAGACGCATTACATCACGGTACGCCTCCCAGGTGTCCAACTGCCATGCGTCAACAACCTGCTCCCACTCTGTAATCAAGAAATGCTGGCTGAACTTGTGTCCATCGACTTTTCCGGCAGCTTCTTCGATAATCTGTTGTATCACTTCCCGGGATGCGATGTGCGACCGACCGAAGTTCAGTTCATAGAGCCGCCAGCCGATTGCATCCATGGCGTACACTTCGAGGCGTTCGCCAATGCGCGGTTCGTTACTGATCAACCGCCTGAGTTTCGTTCTGAGCGCATTCGCCAGTGCATCGGAAAAAGTGGTGAGCAGCACCCTGGCATCGGGGTTGGCGCGAGCAAGAAAGACAGCCCGGTGAAGTGCGACAATCGTCTTCCCTGTGCCTGCCGAACCCGAAACCCGCGCGGGGCCATTGTATTCCCGTTCCACCAATTGACGTTGTGCCGGGTGGAGAAAGACGGTCCATTTCTCCCACGGATATTCGAAGGCGCGTTCAAGTTCCTCAATATTGTTCATCACCCTGAAACGGCGTTGGGCATCGGGATGGTCGAATGGATCTACATTAGCCGCAACCGGTTGTGCAAGGTGCGGCGTAGACCCGGTAGCCAAATCCAGCAGCGCCTCGCCGGCCTCACTCGGCAGATGGTCGGCCAGCTCCAGAACCGAATCCTCATTAGCTTTGCGCACATCGTCCAACCATTCGGCAGGCACGCCATAACTCAGCAGATCATTTTCAGGAACGTCAGCAAACAAGAGCGGCTTAGGTAAAGCCGGTTGTTCCACGTCTACGTATTTGGGGGTGGTTATTTCCTTGACCGTTTCCCGGATCTCGACCAGCTGAGCAGCGCCGGTCTTCGGATGTGTTTCCAGCTTTCGCCTTGCGGCCCAGAGATATGCGTTGTCGTGGTGATCGACATAACACAGAAGCAGGCTTGTATCCGTCTTATGAACGATCAGTCGGATATCCTTATTTACTCGGACTGACCAGAAGTTGGGGTCCTTGGCATTTTCGAGCTTATGGAATTGCAACCCCGGATGGGCAGGGTTCACTTGCAGGTCAAAGGCAGTGGTTTTTACTGCCTTCTGTTCATCACTCGTAAGTTTGGCAAGACTATCGGTAAAAGTATCTGAGATTCGAAATTCCATCAGGTTTCCACGGTAACAGGTATCGTGATCTGGTTGGCTATCGCAGTATAAAGATCGACGTTGGTCTTTGGTGCACAAATCGAGATAATCAATGCATAACGTGCTGCATTATTATAACGCTCATGACGAGGTCGCGTCTTCCACCAGCCAAGCGTTGGAAAGACTGCAAGCATGCCACGACTCGCAAGATCCGCCGCGCTGCCACGCCAAATATCAGAATGCAAAGATCCCTTATGGCGGTTATTTGTGCCGATTATCCACTTGGGATCGCTACTTTTGCTGCGTGTACTTTCTTCCTCGTCATGGGCGGCCGAATTGATTCGTGCACGAAAATCGCCTTCCGATTCGTGAGAACGTTTTACATCAAAGCGCAACCCGTGAGACTCATAGCGGTATCTCGAGCGGAAACCTCGTTCCGAGGGGTTGGGCTCTATAAAATATGATAACGTGACGCGCATCTCCACTTGTGTTTCTCCAAGCGTTTCGAGTTCATCCAATGGCCAGGGTAAACGATGCAAGTTCATGTCTCTTAGTTTTGGCTGATTGCTGCCTTCTCGTTGGAATGGATGTAGATGATTTTCCACTACCAAGGTGAGGGAATTTGAAACACTCCACAATGCGCGCTCCAAATTTGGCACACCAAAACCACAATGGCGCACAAGGTTTTCATAGGCTGATTTCGAGTGTTTGCCTGATTTTGGTAAAAACATTCTCATCATGTTATCCGACCATTCAGCGGAATGTACAATCAAGCCGCGTATTGTCTCGGGCCACAGATCAGGATAGGCAGCCATAAGCTGAGCAGCCATGCAGGTGGCAAGTGCGGTTGCAGCACTGGTGGCATTTGCTGTCGTAAACAATCGTTCCGATGGTATATGATATGATGTCAAAAGGCTTAAACTAGGCAACCATAATGCGCCAAGAGCATCTTTGGCTGCATTTCCACCTTCGAAAACCACGTCCGGTTTCATAGGCCAATGAGTTTGCCAGACAGCCGAAGTCGTGCTGAAGGGGCTAAGCCCGCCTTTTTGAGCAATAGGTTGATAATCGCCAGTATCCGGCTCGGTAATAGCGGTGAGGTCTGTAAAGGCGCCCACGGTCAATGCGTTCCATGCCTGGCCTGGATCATGAATGCCATCGGTACTGTTGCTATAGGGATATTGAATCCATGCATTCGGGTCATCGATATTCCCGGCTGACAACACCATTAATCGAGGTGTTGCGCCGTTATCGTCCGCATCTACAGAGAGACGATCCACCGCTGCCGACCATGCTGAAGGGCGACCTCGATCCCTGTTATCTCGGGCAGTCACTGCCATGCCAAACACACGGTGTCGATGAGGATTTGATATTTCTGGTCGTGCGACCGCCTCGGTTGTTAGATATCCGTGATAACTGGGATCTCCGAGATTAGCTCTATCTTCTGTTAATAGTTTAACCGACTCCAAGCGATGTCCAATTTCGACAGAAGTATCCGAAGCGAGTATTGTTGTCATATCCCCGACGAGAGCAAGACCTGCCATCGCGGTACCATGGCCTTCGTCATCGTGGATTCCCCATAATGGGTCAACCGTATGCAAATCAGAATCAGCAAGAGCTTGAGAGATAAGTGGATGGCCATTATTGATCCCGGTATCAAGTAAACACACATGCGGAACTTGCTCTTCTTCTCCGGGAAATCGACATCTGCTGAGTAACTCATCCAGCCACTCAGGCTGTACTGCCGGTAATAATGCGTCAAAGAACTCAGCCGTTTCTTTTGCCCGTCTGAGCTCGGCAATGCTGTTAAGTATCATCATAGAACGAGTCATTTCTTGAGCAGATGTCCGGGCAAGCAATACTGTTCGTTCCGGAAACCGCAGTTCTCCAGAGGCAATCTTAAAACCCCGAGCCTCGGCCAATCTACGAAAAGTCGCGACAGTGGCAAAACGATCATCTCGAATAGGCAGCCACACCTCCCACCAGAAGGTTTCATCATCCGTTGTCGGGAAAACATCAGGATCATCTGTCCACAGGGCACGCAGGCTTGCAACACGAATCTGACGAATCGTGTTCATGAGTTTTTTATGGTCACGAACATTGTCGTTACGGTCTCGCTTTTCCTCTATGTATTCTCGAGTTAGCTTTTCAAAATGTGCAAGTTTTCCATCAGGGACGAAGATAGTCGCATAGGTCCGTTCCCCTTCATGCCGCACATTCAACAACTCGATACCGGAGCGCTCTCTTGCCAGGCTTTCAAACGCAAGTTCAATTTCAGGAAAGCTTTCGAACTCTACCTGCAATCCAAAGCCACCATCAAGCCCAACTTCTTCCTGTAGCTTACGGGCTTCTTTCGAATGGAGTTTTAATTCCTCAATCTGGCTAAGCAAGGCCGTCCCATGCCTCTGCCGATCCCGCGCAGGGATTGGCGTTTTTTCAATAGGCGGACGCCGTGGGGAAAATGGCTCGGTATCTGTGAATCCCTTGAGAATGAAGTGCTTTTTCTTTTCGTTTTGATCAGGCATAGAAAAAATCCTTATTTTTCAAGGGGATTTTTCAGTCGTGCGGCGATGTCCTGTCGTTCGAGAAGATTCTTCCGAATATCGGCCTCGTGAACATTCGCATGCTCATTTATCAGCAAATCTTTAAGCGTTTCTTCTGCCGTCCGAGTAATTTCTGCATAGCTCAATCCACCAGCTGACTTAGCCAGTCTCTTCCAGGAAACGCCTTTGGCGACATAACGCACAAGCCGTGCCCGCAGTAAAGTAGCAATCTGTGATTCGGTGGGTAGTTCGTAGTGCAGCACATCATCGAAACGTCTAAATAGTGCGTGATCTAGGATTTCTACGTGATTTGTGGCTGCAATTATAAGACTGTAGGACCGATCTTGCTCGATCATCTGTAGGAAACTGTTGAGTACACGCCGAATTTCGCCTACGTCATTAGCGAGACCACGCTGAGAACCGATGGCATCAAACTCATCGAAAAAATAAATTCCACGCGTTTGCTGTGTCGCCTCAAAAATTTGTCTCAGCTTGGCTGCAGTCTCTCCCATAAATTTGGTAATCAGTCCGTCAAGTCTGACTTGAAACAGAGGAATACCCAATTCTCCCCCGAGAACCGAACCTGTCAATGTCTTGCCGGTACCGGGAGGGCCTACCAGCAATATTTTTCTACGTGGAAATAATCCATGTGCAAGAATGCGCTCAGCATGGCGTTGTTCACGAATAACCCTCTGAAGCTGATTTTCCAAGGCATCAGACAGCACCATATCGTTCAGGCGAGACTTTGGATAGGAGACAGTCAACAAGTTGGCCAATTCACCCCGAGGCTGATTGATTGGAATAGGCCTCCCTGTCCCTTGACGGCGTTTTGCTTCGTCGATCAGTGAACGCAACTCCTCTGCTAGTTTTCCATGGCCTAACTTCGCCTCATGTGCTGCTAGTTGCATGCCCACGGAAAAAAAACGCTGATCATCGCCTTCCAAATGTGATTTAAGCAGTGCCTTTAATTGCTCTGCACTTGCCATGGCTATCCCTCCAATATCTGATTACCTCTCCTTATACCCTAAACACCTTCATTACTTCATCCCCTAAATGGTTGATCACCTTAACTGCGATCCGCCCTGATTCCGGTTTGTCGAAGGGGCGCGAGGTGTCGCTGTTGAGCGTATCCCAAGCTTCTTGGTTAATCTCGGCTTTGAGGGTGGTCTTGAGGGACTTATAGGGATCGTTTGCACCGAGGAAATAGGCGTGGCGGACGAAGAAACTCTCCTCGTTATAATCGGTATCGATGAACCAGCAGGCAATCCCTTCGGCTCCGTCGCTGCGGACCTCGCCGGTGTTGGGGTGAAACACATCCACGCCATTGATCTTCACCTTGATCTGCCCGTCTTCGGCGTCCATGATATCAATGTCAGGCTCACCGAAGATGACGAAGAGGTTCCCCTTGCCGGTATTTTTGAGGTCATCGGCCATGTGCAGATCAGCGTTCATACGTGCCTTGAGGACCGGAATACGGCCAAGCTTGTCAAATTCCGACGAGTGGGCGTCATAGTTGAAAGCGCAGGCGATAAGGGCGTCGAAATCGGCGTCCCCAGCCTCACGGGCGGCGGCCACAAGGTCAGGGCGAGATACTGTGCCGAACTCCGGGCCGATGAAGATAGCGGCTCGTTTTTCAATGCCCGATTGCACGTCTCCTTCGATGTACCGCCCTTCGGCGCATACGTAATGCCCCGGCCAGGGAGCGATTGAAGTAAAGGTAATCTTGTCTTCCTTGTGGGCCTGCTGTACACCGGCGGTCTTGAGGTTTTCCAGGATCATCCGGGTAAAGTCCTGTTCTTCTCCATAGCCGGACCTGGGATCCGCAACTCCGTCGATGAGTTCGTCATTTTCATCGACGCCCAGCACACGGTGCGGCGAGAGGCTTTCGACGGTGAAGGGACCGGCAACGCGTACCTTCTTCTTATCTTCGTAGGGTTTGTCGTAGAGATACTCGTAGTCGGCCTTAGCGGCGATGGAGGCGTCGATCTCCTTCTGACGGGCGATACGCTGTTCCCACCACTGGCTGTGAAGTTGCTTTGCCTCTTGGGGCCAGTCATCTTTTGCATCGCGGGGGAGCTCCCATTCTTCCCACATTTTGTCCAATATCCTGTTGATCTTTTCGCGAAGTGACTCCAGAAGCTCCTGATACTTTTCCCAGATGACGTCGATCTCGGCATTGTTAGCGATGGACTTGAGCGTGATATGAGGCACGCGCTGGTAGACGAATCCCTGGCGAATGTCACCGCGCGTGGGCTGGCTCGAAGGTGCTGTGTGTTCAACCTCGGCCTCCTTGTATTGCCCTTCCGGGGAGTTAGCCAAGAGGTAATAGGGATATCGCGCTCCCATAATCCGGGCACGGGCGAGCGCAAGCGAGACGCGAGAGGTATCGATGGTGATCCATCGGCGACCCCAACGTTCGGCTGAGTAGGCTGTTGTACCAGATCCGCATGTCGGATCAACAATAAGATCACCTGGATCAGATGCTAGGAGGATGCAACGAGCGATAATTTTTTCGTTAGTCTCGACTACATACTGCATGTTGGGTATCTTGCCCGCAGTATCCTGCCAGTAATTAGTCTGCTCAATTCCCCAATTATCTGACATAAAATACTTGTAGGCAAGCGTCTCGCGAGTGCGTAAAAGGCGATCGGAACGCCGCAGACGATTCATTTCATCTAGATCACCCCGCCAACTGTGTTTGGGTCCAGGAGTTAGTGCCTCTCCCCTGAAATCAAAAAAACAATCACGACCATCAATCTTTCCTCCGTCACGAACCTTGTCAGCGCGAAACACAAAAGCCCCAGCAGGTAATGGGACCTCAGACCTCTTCTCTTCAGTTGTCAAGGGACGCTCTCCACCGCCAGGTTTCAGCAACCAAAGTGCTAACTTTTTCGGATCCTCGGTGGAGCCATCAGCCATGGTTCTTTTCCTGAACAACTTGCGAGCCTTCACATATTCAATATCCTTCGCATACCAGAGAATGTAGTTGAAGCTGTTCTTAATCGTTCGAGTTTCTGGTGATGCCTTTTTGAATGTAATTGTTGCAACAACGTTTGTGTCCCCAAATACTTCATCCAATAAAACACGAACACGATGTACATTTTCGTTCGAGATTTGGATAAAAACTGAACCAGATTCTGACAGTAAATCTCTCGCCACAGTCAGTCGATCCCGCAGATAAGTCAGATAGGAATGAATCCCATCTCGCCAAGTATCGCGGAAGGCCTTCACCTGCTCCGGCTCGCGGGTAATATGATCGACCTTACCATCCCTTACATCGCGGCTCGTCGTGGACCACTGAAAGTTGGAATTGAACTTGATGCCATAAGGGGGGTCAATGTAAATGCACTGCACTTTGCCGCGCAGTCCCTCGCGTTCGGCCAACGAAGCCATGACCTGGAGACTGTCACCAAGGATCATGCGGTTCGACCAGTTGGCATCATGCTGGTAAAACTCGGTTCTGGCGCCTTCGCTCGGCAGCCCGTTGAAATCGGAGAAGAGATCAACCTGCTGCGGTATGCCATCCTGTTCCTTTGCTTTGGTTTGCTTGAGCAGGTCGTCGATCAGGACCTTGGGGTGGACTTTCTCCTGGATGTAGAGCGGCGGCGCCTGCACCACCAGATCCGACCAGTTCTGTTCATCCTTTCCGCGCCAGACGAGCTGCGGATCGAGATCGCGGTTGC
>Ga0307991_1002278_pt1 | contig 13071 bp, 13 predicted proteins | sample EllFjometagen131_FD_203146 | JGI IMG/M metagenome (GOLD analysis project Ga0307991, IMG submission 203146) | Marine microbial communities from Ellis Fjord, Antarctic Ocean - #131 | ecosystem: Environmental > Aquatic > Marine > Unclassified | place: Southern Ocean | collected 2014-10-08
AAGGTAGAAGGTAGAAGGTAGAAGGGGTAGGCTGGATTAGCGCGTAGCGCGTAATCCGGCTTTGGTAAAGGATGAGGAATCTGAGATTGGTTGATTTTTGTATAACCTCTTAATCCAACATAACCGGAGATGAACTCCATGGAAAACATACGTCTGCTTTTAGTGGATGATGAATCTGATTTCCGGGCACCGCTGAAAAAACGGCTGCACAAAAGGGGATTTACCATCCTTGAAGCCGGAAGCGGTGACGAATGCCAAGCAGTTATGAAAGAGGCGGCGGTTGATGTGGTCGTGCTGGATGTGAAGATGCCGGGAATGAGCGGTATCGAAGTTCTGGCATGGATTAAGGAAAATTATCAAAAAACAGAAGTCATCATGCTCACCGGTCACGCATCTGCGGTTGATGGGGTTGAAGGGATTAAACAAGGGGCCTTTGATTATCTCACAAAGCCGGTAGAGTTTGATCACCTGGTCCAGAAAATTGGTCAGGCGGTTGAAAAAAGCCGGCGTGATGCGGAAAAGCAGCAGGAAGCGGAATTTAAGGCAAAAATGGAACAGCAGATGATTTCCACCGAGCGGCTGGCCTCTTTGGGGACACTGTCTACCGGAATTGCCCATGAAATTGATAATCCGTTGGCGATTATCAAGGAATCCGCTGAATACATGCGGCTTTTGCTGGGTAAAGCAGAACATGCGGATATGCCGCGTAAATCCGACTTTGAAAATGCCGTTGGAAAAATTGAAACCGCCATAGAACGGGCAAAACGGATTACCCATCAGTTGCTCGGATTTGTCAGAAAACCGGCGACTTTTTTTGCAGAAACGGATCTTAACGTCCTGGTGGCGGAAACAGTTGAGTTCGCCGCCAAAGAGGCGGAGAGCAAAGGTATTCAAATTGTTCAGGATATGGAAGGGGCAAACGGTATTATCTGGAGTGATCCGTATGAGATTCGCCAGATATTATTTAATCTGCTGACCAATGCCATTGCCGCCATCGAATCGGGTGGGACCATCACGGTATCTTTAAAAGATACGGATTCCCGTGTCATGCTTTGTGTTGAAGATACCGGTGAAGGTATTCCAAAGGAAAATCTGGAGAAAATTTTTGAACCGTTTTTCACTACTAAGCCTCCTGGCAAAGGAACCGGACTGGGACTGTACGTGATGAACGGAATTACCAAGCGGCTTGGCGGTAAAATTGATATTACCAGCCGGGTGGGCAAGGGCACCCGTTTTCAGGTGACACTGCCACGCTCACGTGAAGCTTGTGGTGATATGGGCGAGAATAAAGAGTTATGTGTTGACATATTAAATAAGATTAAAGGAGATCCTGCGACATGATAAAAATTCCGGCAAAGGTCTTGATTGTGGATGATGAGAAGGATTTTGTGGAAATGTTTTCCTTGCGGTTAAAAGAAACCGGTGAAAAAGTTTTTACCGCCCACAGCGGACAGGCATGTTTGGAAAAACTGACACAGGAAAATATTGATGTGGTTGTTTTGGATATCAAAATGCCCGGCATGGATGGGGTGGAAACATTAAAAGAGATCAAAAAAAGATATCCCATTGTTGAGGTTATTCTGCTGACCGGTCATGGCGCCATTGAAACCGCGGTTGAGGGCATGAAACTGGGGGCCTATGACTACCTCTTAAAACCGGCGGATGCCAATGAAATGGCTAAAAAGCTGGAAGGGGCCCGAAAAAGAAAAGATGAACAGGAAGAGCGGATCCGCAAGGCAGAGCAGAAGTCACTGCTGCGGAGGGGTGGCAATATTTAAATTCATTAAGGAGGGCTTCGTAAAAAGTCCAACTTCTGCGTTGCGCTTCATTTTTCGGTTCTTCATTGTACGAAAAGTACGAATCATCACTCAAAATTTGCGCGCCTTAAATTTGGATCTTTTTTCTTTACCCTCTAAAAGGAGAAAAAAATATGGAAAAAAATAAAATTAACCTTTTGTTTGTCGACGATGAAGACCAGTTTCTGGAGTCAATGCGCAAGCGCCTTGAAGCCCGTGAATTTAAAGTAATTGCCGTTAATCGCGGTGAAAAAGCCATTGAAGCCGCAAGAAGCAACCCGGTGGACATTGCACTGGTCGACTTGAAAATGCCGGGCATTGACGGCGAAGAAACATTAAAAGCACTGAAACAGGAACATTCCTGGATGGAGATCGTGATTCTGACCGGGCACGGCAGCATTGATTCAGCGGTAGATTGTACTCAAAGCGGCGCGCATTCCTATTTGCAAAAGCCCTGTGACCTTGAGCAGCTGCTTGAAGTGCTAAAGGAAGCTTACAAGAAGCGGGTGATGAATAAGAATAAAATAGAAGAAAAAAAGATGAATGATTTGTTAAAGATTTCGCAATCGAATTCTCCCAGGGAGATTCTGCGGCGATTAAAGGAAATTGATTCCGGTTCTGGATAGTGCATGATTTCATAAATACCGTTTTCTATCCATCCGAATCCGATTTTTTACAGGATCATCAAAGTTTATAGGATTACTATTTTCTGGATTTTCGTCTGTGATCCCGCTAAAGTGATGATATGAAAATCTTTTTTGCATTTTTGCTGATTATTTTTCTGGTATTTAGCGGATATCACTTATCGTTTCGAAAACTCCGGCTACCGCTGTTTGCGCATAAATTCTATCTTACCGGCCTTGAATTTCTTTTTCTCGGTCTTTTGCTGGGCCCTCAATTTTTAAATATTCTTGATGTTAAGACATGCGGCGCTTTGGCGCCCGTCACCGCCTTACTGCTGGGCTGGATCGGAATGCTGTTTGGTTTTCAGTTTGAATTTTCAATACTCAGACGGTTTCCCCGGGTCTATTTTCTGGCTGGGCTTTTAGAAAGTCTTTTGACTTTGCTTGTGGTATTTGGCGGCATCTATTTTACCCTCCCGTTTATTTTAACAATTTCCGAACACATGCGGATCGTTATATCAATGGTCCTGGCAAGTGCCGCAGCCTGTACCGCCCAGACCGGTCTGGCGATGTTTTCAGTCGGCAAAATCGGCGCAAATCAATCAATTATCAAAATACTCAGGTATTTATCCAGTGTAGACGGGCTGGTTGCAATGCTGGCGCTGATGCCTGTATTCATATTTTTTCCCCGTAGTACCGATATTGCTGCGTCCCGGTTTGTGTTCGGATATGATATATTTATCGCCGTTATCATATTTGTCGCTTTCTTGATTCTGTATAATCTGTTTTTAGTCTACCGAAGGGAACAGAGTGAGCTTGCACTGATTATTATCGGAATGGTCATTTTTATCAGTGGATTTTCTTCGGTGATGAATTTTTCGCCGTTGCTTTCAAATTTTTTTATGGGCGTGTGCCTGGTGAATTTGACCACTGAAAAAGAAAAGATTTTCAACACGCTGGTCAGTATCGAGAAGCCGGTATATTTGCTGCTGCTGGTTTTTTTGGGAAGCGCCTGGCATCTTCAGAGTTTTTGGGTGCTTGCGTATGCCGGTGGATATTTTGTGTTTCGGTTTGCCGGGAAAATGATCGGCGGATTTTCAATTTCATTGCTGGGCCCGAAAATGAAAGAATATCCCCCGGGGCTTGGCCTGGGGCTGATCGGACAGGGCGGGCTGTCCCTTGCGATTTTATATGATTTTCAGCAGGGATTTCAGTCCGAAATCGTGGATATGGTTGTTGGTATTGCCTTGATATCAATTAGTTATTTTGATCTTGTATGTCCGTCGCTGGTGGGGCGGCTGCTGAAAAAAGGGGAGTAATGCCGCAGTCAATTGCAAAGAAAGATCATCTGTTCTCGTATCTTTTGATCATCGTATTTATGGGGCTGTTAGGGCTCTGGATCAAGGGGATTGATATCGAAACCGGAAGGCAGCAAGCCGGGGTGATCATTTTTTCGCTCGGGTTTGTCATGCTGTCCGCTTATGTACTGGCACAACTTGTCCGGTTTTTTAATCTTCCGATGCTCACCGGGTATATTTTTGCTGGTATTATTGCCGGGCCGTATATTTCAGGATTTCTCACCATTGAAATGGTAGACCGTCTGCGCCTGATTGATGATTTGGCGCTCAGCTTTATTGCGCTGATGGCCGGCGGTGAGCTACGTCTGAGCTTGATTGCGCAACGGGGAAAATCAATTATTTTGAGTATTATTTTTGTCACAGCGCTTGTTATCGGGCTGGTAATGGGGTGTATCATTTCAATGGGACATTATTTCAATGTGACATCCGGCTTTAATTTTATTTCGCTTCTGATTTTTTCGATTTTAATCGGGGTTATCTGTGTGGCCCGTTCGCCATCTTCGGCTATTGCCGTTATCAAAGAATGTGAAGCCAAAGGGCCGTTTACGGGAATGATTTTGGCCGTCACCGTTGTCACGGATGTATTGATTATTATTATTTTTACCATTGCCATGTCATTGTCTAAAATCCTGTTGAAAGGCGGGAGTGTTATTCAGTTAACGGAAATATCCGGCCTGATGCTTGAAACCCTGGCGTCTTTGGTCATCGGCGTCGTTCTCGGACAGGTCATATCATTTTATATGGATCGGATCCGGCGTGATTTTTTGCTGTTTCTTTTATTTGTCGCATTTGCCGTGGCCCGTTTGTCAATCGGGTTTAATCACTTAATGGAAGTGCAATATGATATATCTTTGCATTTGGAACCGTTGCTGATTTGTATGAGTGCCGGTTTTTTTATTCAGAATTTCAGTCGGTTCGGGACTTATTTTCTTGAAAGTCTGGACAAGATGTCGCTGCCGATTTATGCGTTGTTTTTTTCAATTGCCGGTGCTTCTTTAAATTTTGATTCTTTAATACTTTGCTGGCCTCTGGCAATAATAATTGTGGCTGCCCGAATGATCGGATTGTTTGGCGGGAGCTGGCTGTCCGGCATCATCAGTCATGATCCGTCGGTATTTAATCGAAATGCCTGGATGACCTACGTGACCCAGGCCGGTGTTTCCATCGGCCTGGCCCAAATCGCGGCCCGGCAGTTTCCGGAAATCGGCATTCATTTATATACCGTGGTTCTGGCCATTATCGCCATTAATCAGATTATCGGCCCGATTATCTTTAAACTGGCGTTAAATAATGTCGGTGAATCTAGTGACTCGTCAACTCTGAACTGACGCATATTGCTTGCCCTTTTTCGCGCCTGCGTCGTTTACAACTTGAGTCGCATAGCCCACTATGCTCCCCAAGTCGCGCCTTGCAGGCACAAAAAATTACGGTGCAATCTCGCGCCATTTCATCCTTGGCAAGACACTATCAGGCGATAAAAAGCCAAACATTGATTTAATCTGGGAGCCGCAGTATTTGTCCCGGAATATTTATCAGCTGATATTCAATAGAACATTCAATTTTAAGCTGATACTTTATGTTGATTCTTGAGCCATTCTATTGCCGGTTTCCAGACCTGTTCGGGTGCATTTTTCCCGACAATCAGGTCAATATGGCCGGCAGACGGAACACTGATGAGATTATAAGGATCATTCGGGGAAATGATTTCCCTGGCTAGGAAGATGCTTTCCGGCGTGGCAATTAAATCACTGGTCCCATAGAAGAACAGGAAGTTTTTCCGGGTTTTTTTCAGGCGGCGTAACTGCTCCAGGTAGCTGGTGATTTTTTCCTGGGAAGAATACCCTTTCTGGATAAACCTGGAAAAAAACTTCTGAAGTCCCTTGGGCATTGGTTCAATAATATTGCCGAGCATGGTTTTGATGGTCGCGTTGCTGATATTTAACGGATTAAACAGGTACGGGCTGATCAGGTTAAACCGGACAAACCAGTCCGGCAGCGCCCGGATGGTCCGTGTCAGCGGCACCATATTCTGGGAAAGATTGCCCAGGACCGTATCTTCTTCCACTCCCAGGATTTTTGACACAAAATTAATATAGGGGATAAACCGGAAGAAAATCTGATTCAATGCCATGGGACTGCCAATGGTAATGAGGTTTTTAACCGGATTGGACGGGTTTTTTGCAAGGTAGGAATATGCGATCATTCCCCCGAGGCTGTACCCGATCCATGATATGTTTTTGGATCGGCAGTGTTTGCAGACAAAATCGATGACTGCCGGGGCTTCAAAGTTAATCAGGTTTTTATAACTGTATTCCGTCGATACGCGGTATCGTTTTTTATAATAAATGCTTTCTTTGCAGTGGCGGCTCACGTAACGATTTTGCACCCGTTCTGAATATCCGGGGTGGTATAAATAAACATCAAATCCCTGAGAAGCCAGTCGGTTTGCAAAGGATTTGTTATGGTCCAGCGCCAGGCATCTGCCCTTGTTGTCTATCCGGAACAGATTGGCATTGCTGCAGAGACCGGGGCTCATAATCACCGGTCCGTATCTGGGTATATTTTGGGAAACCGAAAAGATATGTTTTACATAAATTTCCTTCCCCTCTTTTTGAATAAACAGGTCTTCGCCGGCAAGAAAATAGGGGGCTGCTGGCGGTTTTTGATCAATCAGCGGTCTTTTTTTTCCCCATCCCAGAATCATTGTCAGCACCAAGTGATATGTATATTTAAATCATTTTTTAAGTTTGCCTTTTCATTACAATCGTATTCGATCCCTGTTCAATTTCATCAAAGATTTGCGTCCCCGGACCGATCGGTTCCCAGATTAAGATTTCTGGTGTAATGGAGACCTTCAGCCAGTTATTTAAAATACCGATCTCAAAAGCGTCAGCAATTTTTTTATCATAAACTTTTTCAACATCAGCCAAAGCATTTTTTATTTCCAGCGAAATCTGCATGATTGCGTTTCACCTTCAGGTTAAAATATAATTTTCAAAACATATCGGCTACATCCATTCAACGCAAGATTGAAAAAACTTGTTTCCAGACAGACAGGGTTGACAAACTCGTAAAAAGTCAGATTCAGATGGCAAAGTATAAAAGTTCAAATTCGAGGCGCGCAAATCCTGAGTGATGATTGGTACTTAGCGTACTATGAAGACGCGAAGGATGCAGCGCAACAAAGAATTTGGACTTTTTACGAAGCCATCAGGGTTAGCCTTTGAAATTATCGCTGGTACAAACCCATCAGTTCCGCTTTTTCAATCACATGTCCGCCCATTGCTTTTTCCAGGTCTTTTTTTGTGGGGTTTTTCAGGTCCGGTAGAACAATGTCTAAGGCATAAAGTTTGTGAAAGTATCGATGCGTGCCGATGGGCGGGCAGGGGCCACCGTATCCGCTTCTTTTCCAGTCATTGATGCCGTTTAACATTCCTTTCGGCAGATCCGTTGCCGCAGCACCTTCGGGCAGGGACGCAGATGTTGCCGGGATGTTGTAAAGTACCCAGTGCACCCAGGTCATTTTGGGATTGGCAGGGTCCGGTGCATCCGGGTCATCCACAATCAGCGCAAAGCTTTTGGTGCCATCCGGAACACCTGACCATTGGAGTTCCGGGGAAATGTCGCCGCCGTCGCAGGTATGCTTTTTGGGCATCTCTGCCTGGTTTTCAAAGTTCGGTGATTTTAATTCCATAGCTTCACAGACCTCCTTTCCCGGGTTTGCGAGTATTATAGTTGAAAATAAAATGATAGGCAAAAAAAATAAATGTATATATTTCATCATTTTTTCCCCCAAGTATTTATCGATGATTTCAGTTTTTAAACATTTTTTTCCGGCGTATCCCGATTAAGGTTCTTCCCTTCAGTCTCCAGCATTCTACCTTCAACCGCAAGAACCTTCTATCAACTCAAACACCTTCTTCATGGCCGCATCCAGGTTTTCCGGCTTGGCCCCTCCGGCCTGGGCCATATCCGGTCTCCCGCCGCCGCCACCACCGACTTCCGCGGCCACCGCCTTGATAATTTTACCCGCATGAAACTGGCCCAGCAGATCTTTTGTGACAATAGAAATCAAAAGTGCCTTAGAATTCTTTTCCGCCCCCAGTACCACAATCCCGGACTTGATTTTATCCCTGAATTTGTCCGCCAGGTCCCGCAATGCGGCCGGTGTTTCCACCACAACTTTTTTTGCCACCACATTAATGCCATTGACGGACCGAACATCATCTTCGATGTTATCCGCCGATTTGGCGGCAATTTGTGATTTTAATTTCTCCAGTTCTTTTTCAAGTGATTTCTGGCTGGACAATAAGGCTTCTACCCGCGAAAACAAATTTTCCGGACGTTCTCTGAGCACGTTGGCCGTATCATTTAATACTTTTGTAACGGTCTGGATATGACTGATTGCGGATTTTCCGGTCAGCGCTTCGATTCTCCGCACACCGGATGCCACACTGGATTCACTGATAATTTTAAATAATCCGATATTTCCGGTTAAATCCGTATGAGTGCCGCCACATAATTCCTTGCTGAACGTATCTAACGAGATTATCCGCACCACATCGCCGTATTTTTCTTCAAAAAGCGCCATGGCGCCGCTTTTAAACGCTTCATCCGCTGACATTTCATTAATGGATACGGAGATGTTGTCTTGAATCCGGTCATTGACCAGGCGTTCAATTTGATTGAGCGTATCAAGATTCACCTGCGAAAAATGTGTAAAATCAAACCGTAGTCGTTCCGGCCCCACATGAGATCCGGCCTGGCGAACATGCTCCCCCAGCACTTCACGCAATGCGGCATGCAGCAGATGAGTCGCTGTATGATTAATCTCGGTGGCGTTTCGTTTGCCCGCATCCACGGTCAGCGTAACGGAATCACCTTTTCGGACGGTTCCGGATACAACTTTGCCTTTGTGTATGATCAGACCGGTGGGATCTTTGATGGTTTTTTCAATTTCTATCAACATCCCATCAGCAATGATCCGGCCGGCATCGCCGACCTGGCCGCCGGATTCCGCATAAAAAGGTGTTTGCTGTGTGATCAGGTCTATACGCTGCTCGGCTTCCGCAATATCAACCGCATCGTCATCTAACACGATTAATAAAATTTTAGAATCACATGACTGGCAATCATAGCCCACAAATTCCGGCATTTTTTCGGCATTTGCCGTAAAATTTTTATACGCGTCACTGACATTTGAAAAAGAAACCTTGGATCGGGATTGTTCCTTTTGATCTGCCATGGCCTGATTGTACCCGTCCATATCCAGATCCAGTTTACTGTCTCTCACCACATCTTTAACAATATCCACCGGAAAACCAAAGGTATCATAGAGCTTGAAAATGACATCCCCGGGCACGACGGTCTCGCCGCGTTTTTTCATATTGCCAATGGTTTCATTTAAAAGTTTGAGCCCGTTATCCAATGTTTCTGAAAACCGCAGTTCCTCGTTTTTAATCACATTGGTTATAAATGCGCTGTCTTCGGTAAGTTCCGGGTATCCTGCCTGCATAACCTCAAAAACCGTTGCCACGGTTTCATGCAAAAAAGGTTTTGTCAGGGAAATATTGCGCCCATAGCGTATGGCCCGGCGCAGAATTCTGCGCAACACATACCCGCGTCCCTCGTTTGACGGTAAAACACCATCGCCAACCATGAACGCGCCTGCCCGGCTGTGATCAGCAATCACTTTCATTGCCACATCAGTCGCCGGGTCGTCTCCCAGTTTACGGCTGGCCAGGGATTCAATTTTTTTCATGATCGGCATGAACAGGTCGGTATCATAATTTGTCGGAACATTCTGAATTGCCGAAGCGATTCGTTCCAGTCCCATGCCGGTGTCAATACTTGGCCGCGGCAGGGGTGTCATTTTTCCGGTCTCATCGCGGTTGAACTGCATAAACACAAGATTCCAAATTTCAAGATAGCGGTCACAATCACAGCCCGCCGCGCAGTCCTCACGGTCACATCCAAATTCTTCGCCTCGGTCAATCAAAATTTCCGAACAGGGACCGCAGGGGCCGGTATCCCCCATGGACCAGAAATTATCCTTCTCACCAAGCCGGACGATCCGGTCAGATGAGATACCAATCTGCTTGTGCCAGATGTCATAGGTTTCATCATCATCTAAAAATACTGAAATCCATAATTTATCCGCAGGCAGTTGATATTCATTCACCAGAAGATCCCAGGCAAACCGTATGGCGTCTTCCTTAAAATAATCACCAAAGGAAAAATTTCCCAGCATTTCAAAGAACGTGTGATGCCGGGCCGTGTAACCGACATTTTCCAGATCATTATGTTTCCCGCCAGCCCGAATACACTTCTGGGAAGTCACCGCCTTGGTATAATCCCTTTTTTCCTCTCCGAGAAATGTTCGCTTGAACTGGACCATACCGGCATTCGTAAACAAAAGCGTCGGGTCGTCCTGCGGCACCACGGATGAACTCCGGACCATCTGATGGTTCTGGCGTTTAAAATAATCAAAAAATTTCTTTCGTATTTCGTCTCCGGTCATTAATCCCCCGTAATTTTATTCTGCTTTGGATTCTGGCGCTTTGGCATCTTTTTCCTGATCGGAATTTTCTTCCGCAGCAATGAGCCCGATAGCTGCTTTTACCTTAAGCATTAACCGGTTAAACAACTCTTCGTTTTCCTTGAAGAATTTTTTTACGTTCTCACGGCCCTGGCCGATACGCTCTCCTTCATAAGAATACCAGGAGCCGCTTTTTTCGATGACATTGGCCTCAACGCCAATATCTAGGAGTTCTCCAGTAGCTGAAATACCTTCACCGTACATAATGTCGAACTCAGCCTGTTTAAACGGCGGCGCCATTTTATTCTTCACCACCTTGGCCTTGGTCCGGTTGCCCAAGACCTCCTGACCGTCCTTGATGGCTGCCATGCGACGAATTTCAATCCGGGCCGATGAATAAAATTTCAGGGCATTGCCACCGGTTGTGGTTTCCGGATTACCAAACATCACACCGATTTTCATGCGGATCTGGTTGATAAAAACAACTGAAGTACTGGTTTTACTGATGGTCCCGGTCAATTTCCGCAAGGCCTGGGACATCAGCCGAGCCTGGAGCCCCATGTGAGAGTCCCCCATTTCTCCTTCGATTTCCGCTCTCGGCACAAGGGCGGCCACGGAATCAATCACCAGAACATCAATGGCCCCGCTTCGCACCAGCATGTCCGTAATTTCCAGAGCCTGCTCCCCGGTGTCCGGCTGAGAAACCAGCAATTCATCACAATTTACCCCCAGTTTTTTCGCATAGGAGGTATCTAACGCATGCTCCGCATCAATAAACGCGGCAATGCCTCCCTGTTTCTGGGCCTCGGCAACCACATGCAACGCCAGCGTTGTCTTTCCGGAAGATTCTGGGCCATATATTTCAGTCACCCGTCCCCGGGGAATTCCGCCGATACCAAGGGCCTTGTCCAGTGCCAGCGAGCCTGTGGGAATGACAGGGATTTGAACGATTGCATTCCCGCCCAGTTTCATGATTGAACCTTTACCAAATTGTCGCTCAATCTGGGTAATTGCGGATTCCACAGCCCTTTCTCTATCCATGCTCTTGGTCATACGACCTCCTTGTTTGTTAAACCGGTTTTTATGACGGTTAATTAAAAAAAACAGGTGCTCAGGTTATTTCCGATAACTATTGATAAATATCAATAGTTATTTGCCCAAAATAAAAAGCTCATTGCCCAAGCCGGATACTTGACAGATTCGTATATATTGGGCCCGATGGTTTCAAATCACTTTTATACACAGAAACGGCATCGACTGAAAATTCGTCTGACACCGTATCCGCATATGTTTTCATGATATCAATCAATGGTTCCGAATCCGGCCGCCCCTTAAACCGTCCGAGTGTCAAATGTCCTGTAAATCGCCTGCCATCTTTGGCAAACCCCAGAAAACTCAATCCAGAATCAATGGCTTTATGCAGTTTTTCAAGCAAATCCGTTTGCCCGGAGATCCCGGTCCATAAAATCCTGGGCCGCCGGATCCCCGGAAAAAATCCTACCCCTACGGCACAAAGTGATATTGACGTAAATCCTTTGACTGAAGCATCGACAACCCGACAGACCGGGCCGACATCATCCGGATAAATATCTCCTAAAAATTTAAGCGTTAGATGAATATTCTCCGGCCGGCTCCACTTAATCCTTAACCCATGCTTTTTCAAATCCTGCTGGATTTCGGACAGCCTTCTTATAACATGATCCGGCAGTTTAATCGCAATAAAAGTGCGGATATTCGCCTGACCTGACTTTTTCCTGACTGACGGTATTTTTTCACTCATCGAAAATTCTTATATCCTTCTTACCGTAACTGAACGATTGTCGAGGTCGCCCCAAATACAAAACAGATACAAGAAAGATGCTTTTTAAGCTATCGTCGCCTATGCGGGAAAGCACCCGATATAATAAGATCCGGCAAAGTAGATGCGCTAAAATCGGCAATCATTAAGGCCTTATTAAGGTCATTTCATCATAATCAGTATGATCTGCAACACGATATTGCTCATAATTCCTGCGGCCACATCATCAATCACCACGCCCAGACCGCCTGTAAAACGTTTTTCCAGATAATTGACTGGAAAGGGTTTTAAAATATCAAAAAACCGGAAAACAATAAAGCCGATAATCGCCAGATAAAGATTGAAAGGGATCATGAAAAATGTGACCCCCATGCCGGCAATTTCATCGATGACAATACATCCCGGGTCCTTGGTTTTGAGCGATTTCTCTGCTTTTCCAGCAATCCATACGGAAAACAGGATGAATGCGATAATAAAAGAAAAAGCCGGCAGCAGCGGCAAGGATGATATGAAATAAAATAAAGGGATACCGAGAAGCGAACCGAACGTTCCCGGCGCAAATGGAATAAAACCGATATAACCGCCGGTGGCAAGACCGACAAATACGCTTGAAGTGTTTTTCATGGATCGTTATTATAATTTGATGCACATTCTGTCAAGGTATTGTTGATGCTGCCAACCGGTTATTTGATCAAATTTTCAGCATGTTGACGAATCTTTTCATAAACTGTTCGAATGGGAATATGTTTTTTGCGGGCGATGGCCTGGCACACCTCATACTCCGGTACAATCCGAAACCGGCCGTCCGGTGTGATGATTTTCTTAGCTGAAACCGGCCCGTAATCGGTTTGGATTGTGACAGCTTCTCTTTCCAGCAGACGTCTTTCCACATCAAAATAACGGACCCCCAGCGTCGTGGTTTCCGTCAGGATCCGACGAATAAGGGATTCCTTTGTAT
>Ga0307991_1002279_pt1 | contig 13070 bp, 9 predicted proteins | sample EllFjometagen131_FD_203146 | JGI IMG/M metagenome (GOLD analysis project Ga0307991, IMG submission 203146) | Marine microbial communities from Ellis Fjord, Antarctic Ocean - #131 | ecosystem: Environmental > Aquatic > Marine > Unclassified | place: Southern Ocean | collected 2014-10-08
GCAATTAATATTTCTAAATTTTTAGAATCTTGTATAATACTAGAAAATATTATTGTTTTTGGAACAATCTTTAAATTTAATTCCATATTAGATATAGTTTCAGATTTTTTCAATTTATTTTTTATATTGATAATGTTTTCTTTTTTGAAAATATTATCAATAGTTAAGCCTAACATTTCATCTTCTCTCATTCCTAATATGTTTGAAAATCCTTTATTAAATTCTTTGATTTTATTAGTTTCAACATTTAAAATCATCATTCCTACTGGAGCATAATTAAATATTTTTCTATATTTATCTCCTGAGTCTTCAAGTTCCTTGTAAGTTATAGTTAAAGTTTCATTTATTGACATCATTTGATTATATGCTGATTCTATTTCTAAATTTTTATTTATCAACATTTTTTCACTTTTAATATTTTCTAATTTCGATTTTTTTAAGGAATTTGACATTTTATTGAAATATATTTCTATATTTTTAAATTCTGAATTTTTTTGTAAATCTACTTTAGTATTATAATTTCCTCCATCTATTTCAATTAATCCAGCACTTATCTTATCTATAGGAATTGAAATCCATTTGGAAATATGATAGATTATAACTATTAAAAAAAATAACATTATCAGTGCATAGATTGTAATTATTATCTCTAATTTCCATATTTCCATATTTACAGGTTTATATGTATAACCAACTAACAATGTTCCTAATTCTAAATCATCTTTTTTGATTTTTATTTCATATTCTATATCCGCTTTTATTTTTTCTTGCCTATTTACTATTACATCTCCAGTCATTTCTATTAATATATATTTCACTATTTCTTTTCTTGCCAAAAAAATATTTCCTGTTATTTTCAAAGTTGAAAAATTTAAACTCCATAGAGGATCAATATTTATCAAACTCAATAGCTCATTTGTTTTAAGTATTTCTTCATTTAATTGATCAATTCTTTTCTTTTTTTGATAATTCAAATCCACAATAGCTACTGAAATAAATAAAATTAACACTGGAATTAATATTGTGAACATCAATTTTTTTTGTATCTTCATTTAATCACCTTTTTAAATTATTTTTTTAGCTACTTTTACTGCTTCTACTGCATCTTTAGAATAATATGCTCCCATTTCTTCTGCAAATTCTGGAGTAACTACTGCTCCACCTACCATTATTTTAACATCTAATTTTTCTTCTCTAATTTTATTTATTATTTTTTTCATTTCCACCATTGTAGTAGTCATTAATGCACTTAATCCAATTATATCTAATTTTTCTTTTTTGATTACTTCTATTATTTTTTCTGCATCTACATCTTTACCTAAATCAATTACTTCAAATCCATTATTTTCTAATAATACGACTACAATATTTTTCCCAATATCGTGAATATCATTTTTTACTGTTGCAAATGCTACTTTTCCTAATACTTTCATTTCTGTTTCTTTCATTTCTTCTTTTAATCTATTCACTCCTATTTTCATAGAATCTGCCGAACTCATTAATTGAGGTAAAAAATAAATTCCTTTATCATATAACTCTCCTACTTCTGTAATTGCAGGAATTAATAAACCATTAATAATTTCTAAAGGATCTTTTCCTTCTTTTAATAACTTTTCTAATATTGAAACAATATCTTCGGTATCTCCTTTTATTACACAATTATAGGCTTGTTTGTCCAATGGTAATTTTTTTTCATCAATATTAACTTCATTTTCTTTTGTATTACTATTATATAAAATATAATTACTCGCTTTATTATCTCTTTGTGTCAAAACACACGCAGACATTAACGCATTTTTAAGCTCAACATTTGTTGGACTCATTATAGGTAAATCCAATCCTGCCCCAATACACATTGATAAAAAGCTAGAATTCATTATCTTTCTATTTGGTAATCCAAAAGAAATATTACTTACTCCCAATACTGTATTGACTCCTAATTTTTCTTTTACCAACCTTATAGCTTTTACAGTCTCCATTACTTTATCTTGCTCTGCCGAAGCTGTCAAAACTAATGTATCAATTAAGACATCCTCTTTTTTGATACCATATTCCATAGCTGTTTTTACAATTTTTTCAGCAACAGCTAATCTTTCTTCCGCTTTTCGAGGAATTCCTTTTTCATCCAAAGTTAAGCCCAATACTGCTGCTCCATATTTTTTTATCAAAGGAAATATTTTTTCCATACTTTTTTGTTTTCCCATTACTGAATTAACTAATGGTTTTCCTGAACAAGCTTTCAATCCTTCTTCTAATGCAACTATATCTGTAGTATCAATTGTTAAAGGTACATTTACCACATTTTCTACAGCCATAATAGCCTTTTTCATCATCTTTGCTTCATCTATTGTTCCCAATCCTACATTTACATCCAAAACCGATGCACCTGCTTCTACTTGATTTAATGCTTCTTTTCTTACTTGAGTTGTTCTGTATTCTTTTAAATCTTCTCTTACTTTTTTGACTGCATTTGGATTTATTCTTTCCCCTAATATTTTCACCATTTCAGAAGAACCGATTTTTACAAATTCACTTCTTGAAGCTAAATATGTAATTTTACTTTTTTGTTTTCGTTCTATTTTCTTTTTATTTTTTAATTTAGTTGTTATTCTTTTTATATGCTCAGGCGTACTTCCACAACAAGCCCCGATTACATTTATTCCTAATTCATAAAATTTTTCAGCATAATCACACATATATTCTGGAGTCATCTCAAAAACAGTTTCATCATTTATTAATTTTGGCAATCCTGCATTTGGTTGAACAAATAATGGTTTATTAGTCACTTCAATCATTTCTTCTAAAAATCCATATAATTTTTCAGGGCCCAAACTACAATTTACTCCAATTACATCTACTCCCAATGAGTCTAATATAATCGCTGCTGTTTTTGGATCAGTCCCTGTTACACTTCTTCCATCTTCTTGAAAAGTCATTGAAGCTAATATTGGAAGATTGGTATTTTCTTTAAAAGCTATTACTGCTACTTTCATTTCTTTTATATCTGTCATTGTTTCTATTATTACACCATCTGCCCCAGCTTTTTCTAATATTATAGCTTGTTCCTTAAAAACCTCATAAATTTGATCAAATGTGTATTCTCCTAGTGGTTCTAAAAATTTTCCTGTTGAACTAACTGAAGCAAATACTTTTGCCTTTCCTTCTGCTACTTCTTTAGCTAAAGTAATCCCTAAAGTATTTAATTCTACTATCTTATCTTCTAATCCAAATTCAGCTAACTTAAATCTATTTCCGCCAAATGTATTTGTTTCTATTATATCTGATCCTGCATCAACATATGATTTGTAAACTTTTTTGATCATTTCAGGATCTTCTAAATTTAATAATTCTGGAGACTGTCCTGGCTTCATTCCTAGTTTTTGTAATTCTGTCCCCATTGCTCCATCTAAGATTAATATTCCATCTTCTAATTTTTTATTTAACCATTCTCTAGACATTTTTGCCTCCTAATTTTTTAAAAAGAGGTCGCTATTTAAAAGCGACCTCTCAATATTATTTATTTGTTCTTTCTGAATATTCTCCTGTTCTCGTGTCTATTTTGATATATTCATCCATTTTTATAAATAATGGAACTTGTACTACCAATCCAGTTTCCACAGTTGCTGGCTTCATAGCTTTACCTGTTGTATCACCTTTTAATCCCGGCTCTGTATATGTCACTTTCAAATCCACCATTGTAGGTAATTCTACTCCTACAGGTCGTCCTTCATATGCTAATATATCTATTATCATTTCTTCTTTCAAATAATTTGTAGCATCTTCCAAGTCTTCTTTTGTTAATGTAATTTGCTCAAATGTATTTTGATCCATAAAATTATAATCTTCGTTATCTGCATATAGAAATTGCATTACCATTTTATCTAAAATAATATCATTCATTTTTTCAGTTGCGTCTATATTCTCTGTTGTAACTTTCCCACTAATCAAATCTTTTATTTTAATTCTAACTTCTGCTGTTCTTGCTTTTCTTCCCGATGTACTTTGGTGTCTTTCTGTTTTTAATATCATAAAAACTACGTTTCCTCTAGTAAAAGTATTTCCAGATCTTAGCTCTTGTGCCATTTTCATTGTATTTTTGCCTCCTAATTATATTTAGTCCCTTAAATTATACTATAATCTCATCAAAAAAGCAAGCTAGCAAAATAGAGGATAGTGTTAAGTTTTTGTGAGAAAAATTTTCAATTTATTTTTTTATATTCTTTTTTGTTTTTTACTAATTTCTTTTCAATTATTATAATATGGTTCGCCCACAAAAAGGTCTTTTTTTGATTTTCATAAATTTCATCCTTAATAAAATCAAAAGTTTGTGGGACGCTTTTTTTAGAAAAATTGAATAAACAGATCTTTTTAGGGTTGAACCATAATATAAACTATCCAAAATAAAAATTTACCATTCCTCAATCAAATCTATAAAAGAATTATAATAATTCAATATTACTGATACAACTCCTAAAATAACAAATAACATTAACAATTCTTTAAAATCTTTAGATAAAAAATATTGTAAAGTTATTTTCTCTCTGTCTGTATAAATTATCCCACCTATTAAAATAACTGAACAAAATGTAGAAACAAAAACAATTAATTTTGTAAACATCATAAATGGCTGTAAAAATAATAGTATCATCAAAAGTATTGTTTTAAATATAAATTTTAAAACTTTTAAAATGAGTTTCAATACATTCCAAATAACTTTTAAAATGAATTTCAATACATTCCAAATGATTTTAAATGGAAACTTAAATATAGTTATCAATAAAGAAGATTTTGTTTTTTTATATTCTTTTTTTGTTTCTTTTTGATTAAAATTATCAGAATCTTCTGATTCCTCTTTATCTTTATAATTATATGATTTATTTTGAGTGGAATTTTTTTCATAATAATTAGAATTGCTTGACACATCCTCAAAATTTCGTTTATTTTCTAATTCTTTACTCAAATATTCAAACGCTTCATTGATTTTTTTGAATTTTTCTTCTGCTAAATCTTTAAGAGGATTATTCATATGCTTATCTGGATGATATCTTTTTACAAGTTCTTTATACTTTTTTTTTGCTTCTTCAAATGTTGCATTTTTACCAATTTCTAAGATTTCATAAGCTTCTTTCATTTATCTCTCCTTCCAATTTTTAACACTATAAATATTTCATTATTCATTTGAATGTTTATTATATCATAAAAACAAACAATCAATCAACGTATATAATGTAACTTGATATGAAATATCAGCTATAAATAAATATTGTCCTTGTATTGCTTAAAGTATCGAATTATGTTAAAATATACCTGAATTATATTATTTGAGGAGGAAATTAATGAACAACGAAAGAAAAATGAATTTATTAAATCTTGAGTATTCAGAATTGGAAAAATTTATCTTAGATTCTGGTATGAAAAAATTTAATGCAAAACAAATCTACACATGGTTACATCAAAAAACAACAAGAAAACTTGAGGATATGACAAATATTTCAAAAAAAGATAGACTTTTTTTATATGAAAATGCATATATTCCATATTTAGAAGTTTTAGAACATCAAGTTTCGAAAATCGACAGGACAGAAAAATATTTATTTCAATTGCAAGATAAATTAACAATTGAAACCGTTTTAATTAAACATAAAGATAGATTTACTGTCTGTGTCTCTACACAAATCGGATGCCCTGTAAAATGTGCATTCTGTGCAACTGGTCTTGGAGGATTTAAGAGAAACTTAGAAGTAAACGAAATAATTAACCAAGTTTATACAATTAATTCTAGATTGATCAAAAAAGGAAAATCTGTTACTAATATTGTATATATGGGAATGGGTGAGCCATTATTAAATTTAGACAATGTCTTGAAATCAGTCGATATTTTATCTAATCCAGAGGGATTAAATATTTCTAAGAGAAAAATAGTTATTTCAACTTCTGGAATAATTCCAGGTATTGAAAAATTAATGGAAAAAAAATTACCTCTTGCATTAGCTATTTCACTTCATGCTCCAACAAATGCAAAAAGAGATCAATTAGTGCCTATTAATAAAAAATATCCAATTGAAGATCTTTTTAATATATTAAATGAACACCAAAAAATGAATAAAAGAAGAATAACTTTTGAATATGTAATGCTAAAAGATTTTAATACAAGTAATGCTGATGCTGATATTTTAGCTGATTTACTAAGAGGTATCGATCATACATTAAACTTAATCCCTCTTAATCCAGTTGAAGGTGTTGATTTGAAAAGACCAACAAGAGATAAAATAGCACATTTTTATAAATATTTAAAAATAGAAAAGGGAATAAATGTAACTTTAAGAAGAGAAAAAGGAACTGATATTGATGGAGCTTGTGGTCAATTGAGAGAGAGAAAAAAATAGGAGTTGATTTCAAATGAAATTAATTGGACGAATACTTTTAATTTTGATTTTTATAACTTCTCTTACAGTAGGAATAGTAGCATTTGTTTTAATTAGCAGTGCTTATAAATCATTACCAGATGTTTCTACATTAGTAGAAACGTATACTCCAGAAATTCCTACTACTATTTATGATATTAACGGAGAAATTGTAGATAAAGTATATCGAGAAAATCGAGAAATTGCAAATATAACTGCTGTTCCAGATTATGTAAAATATGCTTTTGTAGCTATAGAAGATCGAAAATTTTATTCGCATCATGGATTTGATGTCCTAAGACTTTTTAAAGGAACAATTTTTCGTTTAGTTACTTTAAGAAGAATGCACGGTGGAAGTACAATTACTCAACAATTAGCCAAAAATGCTTTTTTGACTCAAGAAAGAAAAGTAACTAGAAAAGTTAAAGAAGCTTTGATTTCCTTAGAAATTGAAAAAAAATATACCAAAGATGAAATTTTACAAAAATATATTAATGAAATAAATTTTGGTTCAGGTGCATATGGAATTAAAACAGCCGCAAATTACTTTTTTGATAAAGATATTTCAAAAGTTAATTTAGCTCAAGCTGCCCTTTTAGCTGGTATTCCAAATAGACCAGCTGCGTATAATCCATTTAGACATTTGGATAATTCAATTCGAAGACAAAAATTGGTTCTAAGACAAATGAAAAAATATGGATTTATCACAGACAAAGAATATAAAGATGCTTTAAATTTTAAAATTGAAACAAGTAAGCCAAAAAAGAGAAATTACAATGCCCCCTCTTTTACAAATATTGTAACCAAAAAAGTTTTTGATAAATATGGTGAACAATTAGTTTATGAAGGTGGTTTAAAAATTTATACTACTGTTGATTTAAGAATGCAAAAAATTGCAGAGGAAAGTTTCAACAATGGTAAATACCTAAAAGAAAGAAAAGATTTGAATGGTGCATTAATTACAATTGATTCCAATTCTGGATATGTTAAAGCTGTCGTAGGTGGTAAAAATTTTAAAAGCGGAAACTTTAATAGAGCTACTATGTCTATTAGACAGCCCGGTTCTTCATTTAAACCTTTTTTATACTACACTGTTTTAAGATTTGGATATCAAATGAATCAAATTGTAGAAGATAACAAAATAAAATTAGGCAGTTGGGAACCTCAAAACTATGGTGAAACATTTAGAGGTAATATGACCATATTAGAAGGAATGGAAGATTCTGTAAATATGGTTGCAATTAAATTATTGAAAAAAGTTGTTATTAAAAATTTGATTGCCACAGCTAGAATGGCAGGAATCACTTCTGATATTCCATATAATCTAACTATTGCTTTGGGTTCTATAGGTGTTTCTCCATTTGAATTAGCTTCGGCTTATCTTCCCTTTTCTAATGGTGGTTATAAGGTTAAACCAATTTTTATTACTAAAATTGAAGATAGATATGGAAAAACTATGTTTGAAAATAAAATAGAAAAAGAAAAAGTTTTTGATTCTGATAAAATTTCACTTCTTGTTCATATGATGAAAAATGTAGTGAAAAAGGGTTCTGGAAAATCTGCTAATATTGGTATTGAACAAGCAGGAAAAACTGGAACAACAAATAATTTTTCAAATGCTTGGTTCTCTGGATACACCCCTGATTTTGTAACTACTATTTATGTAGGTTATGACAACAATAAATCTATGGGACGTGGAATGACTGGTGGAAGAGTTTCTGGTTCAATCTGGGCAACTTATGTAAAAAAAATTATTAAAGAAGGAATTTATAAACCTACTAAATTTGAATTTTTAGAAGACAACATAAAAAACAAGAAATTAGTTTATAAACAAATCGATTTGGATACTGGTTTATTAAAAGATAAATCTTCTCGTGGATATAGAACAGCATTATTTAAAAGAGGAACTAGTCCAGTAGAAAATTCAAAAAAATATAAGTTCGGATTAGAAAATTTATTACCAAAAGAAGAAATTGAAGTAGATGAAAATCAAAATATAACTAATGATCCTATTAAAAATATATTAAATAGTATTTTCAATTAAAAACCAAAAAAGGGCAATATTTATCGCCCTTTTTTGGTTTCTACTTTTTGGTTTTACATTTTAGTCTCTTTTTTCTTGCTTTACATAAATTAAATTTTCAATAGTTATTCCATCTAGCTCTGCTTTTTGTAGTAGTTTTTCTACAATTACTAAATCCAATTGTGATTCTCTTGATAAAATCCAAAGAAATTTTTCATTCGAAGAACGAACAAGTGCATACTTATAATCTTTATCTATTTCCATAATTATATAATCCCCATAAAATGGTCCAAAAAAGCTAACTTTTAATATATTTTTTGACTCTCCATATTTCACCTTAGCTTTTCCAATAACAGAATTATTCTCAGATTTAACTTCATTAAAACCTGAATTTTTAACCTGTATATCTCCATTCTTTTTTAATGAATATTCTGCGGTAACATTAATTAAGTTTTTTTCAAAGTTATTATCTTTCCTTACTATTTCATACCATTTCCCTAAATATTTCTCTAATTCAAAATCTTTTTTGTTATATCTGTTAATTGTTTTTTCTGCAGAAGTACATGACGTGATAAATATTACTACTAATATTAATAAAATTATTTTCATCTTCATATTACTCACCCCCTTCTTTCAAGTTTTTTTATTTCTTTACTTTCAAAAGTGATTTTTTTAATAATCCAACAATTTATTTTTAAAATACTCATCAATTTTATTTTGAACCTCAATTTTATAATTTTTAATCTGCTTTTTTGTAAGATTAGCTATATACTCCAATTCTTCTTCTTTTTCCGGATAATAAATAGGTGTTTCCTTTAGTGGTGTTGAATAAAGCTCTAAATTTTTACCTTTTGTTTTTCCATTATAATAAAACCAGTCATAAAAAACTTTTGAGTTTAAATATCCTAATATATAAAACAAATTAAAGTTTTCCTTTTTTGGCGTCAAATAATATATATCCGCACTTCCATAAAAGTCTTTATCGGAATAAGCAAATAACCTTTCTCTTCCTCGCTGTTTTGCTATTATCTTAGGCATTTCAAACATTTCCTGACTTCGGCACCACTGTAGTTGAAACCATTTAATTATATCTTTTTTGACCTCACGCCTATTTTCTAATCTTTTTTGAAATGATTTCAAATGTTTTTCTATCAATTCATCCATCACACTTTCTCTATCTAGATATAAAATCCAAAAATCATTTTCAACTTTTGTTGTGTAATGCAAAATATCTTTGCTTTTATAAAGTGGTTTTAAATATTTTTTAAATTTCTCATCATATTTTTTTAATACAAATCCTTTATCACACCCACTGACAATACCTTGATTTATATTGAGAATTTCACCTAATTTCACGTTTGATTTTTCTTTGATTTTTTTAAAAAGTAGTATCTTTTCTTCTGGAGCTAATATTATCTTTTGATTTTCATTAAAAATTTCATTGTTTTTTATTGTGAATTTTTCAGAATTACTAATTACATTTATTTCTTGATTTTTGATTTTTTTTTCCAATGCAAAAATCATATTATGTTGTCCAATTGCATTTTTAAACATTGATTTATTATAATTATTAATATAAAAAAAGCTCACTTCTTCTTTTAATTTTTTTCTTAACTTTTTTGCATAATCTGCTCTTAACCAATAATTTGTTGTTATATATGTTAAAATACCATTTTTAGCTAATATATCTATTCCTTTTTCAATAAAAAAATAAAAATAATCAATCTTACCTTCATAATATTTCTTACCAAAATCACTTTCTTTGATTTCACTAAATTTCTCTCTATTATTTTTTTCGCCAAGATAAGGTGGATTACCTATTACGATATTATACTTTTTTGTAAAATTATGTAATAATCCATTTTTATTTTTCAATTGAAATTTTTTAGCTGGCAAATTATACTTAACTAAAATTTTATTTAATCTTGCATTTGCTATTTCTAATGCATTTTTATCAATATCAATTCCAGTAATCCAAGATTCATTATATTTATATTCTCCATAATAAATTTTACTCATTTTTATCAAAAAATCCAAAGCTTCACACAAAAAATTGCCTGTTCCACAAGATAGATCAATTAATTTTAATTTTTGTAATTTTTGTAATTTTTTTCCTTTGAAATATCGAAAAAAAGAAACCGCAAGCATTTTTCGAGCAATGTCTTGCGGTGTATATTTTTTAAATTTAGTATCTATTTTTTTTTCATACTCTTCACTAATTTTGTATCCATTATTCAAAAAATCCCACTCCTTTTTTGATCAATTTAATTCCCCATATAGAAAAATATACAATTATAAAAACTATAATTTTTAATACAAAAGGAATTGCAAATATATTAGAAATCCATAATGATATTATTGAAGATATTATAATAAATAAACCAAATACCAATATTTTAAGATTATTTAATCTTATATAATTTTTATTAAAAAATATATACAACAAAGTAAAATTAATCAATGCTGCTACACTGGTTGCAGTTGCCAATCCAATGTGTCTGAAATTTTTTACTAATAAATAATCAAATATAATATTAAAAATAATTGCTATTATTGAAAATTTAACTGGCGTCTTTGTATTTTTCATACTATAAAAAGCTCTGCTCATCAAATGAATTGCTGTATAAAAAAATAATCCTAATGTGTAAAAAACTAATGATTCTGATGTTATTTTAATTGCATTCATTGAAAATTTTCCGTGACCTAATAATAAATTTATTATATCTTTGGAATAAAAAATCAATCCAAAAAAAGATGGTATTACAAAAAACATTAAAAATTTCAATCCTTTTTCCATTTCACTTTTTACTTTTTCAAAATCTTTTTTTTCTACTGCCTTTGATAAAGTTGGAAAAATAACTGTTGCTATAGAAATACCAAAAATTCCTAATGGAAGATTGTATATTCTAGTTGCATTTTCTAAAGCTGTAATTGTTCCACTTGCCAAAAAAGATGCAAAAAACTGATCAACAATTGTATTTATTTGTCTTGCAAAAATTCCAACTAACATTGGAGCTAATAAAATAAACATTTCTTTTAAATATTTATCTTTAAAATCTATTCTAAAATGAAATTTTTTAACTGATTTTTTAAAAGAAGGTATTAATATTAATAATTGTAAAATACCACCTACTACTACTCCATACGCCAATGCGTAAATTCCTAACTTTTTTGATAATGTTATTGCAAAAAATATAATACTTGTATTAAATAATATTGGAGTAAATGCTGGCATATAAAATTTCTTATCATTATTTAAAATTGCTGAAATCATTCCAGCTAATCCAATAAATACAAAATACCAAGCTGTTATTTTCAATAATGAACTTGCCATTTCTCTAGTTTCTTCATTATAACCCATTACTATAAAATTAATAATGGGTTTAGAAAAAAATATAGTAATTAATGTTATAATTATTAAAAAAACAAATAAAAGATTTAAGACTGAAAATATTAGTTTTTTTGCCTCGTCTTCTCCTTCTTTATTTTCTTTTTCATTATAAATAGGAATAAAAACTGTTCCTAATGCTCCTTCTCCTAATAGCTGACGAAAAAAATTGCTTATTTTAAATGCACTAAAATAAGCATCCGTCATCCCAGTAGCTCCAAAAAAGGTTGCTATTATTATAGTTCTAACCAATCCCAGTATTCTACTCAAAAAAGTTAAAATCATTAAAACTATACTATTTTTTATCATTTACTTTTTCCTTATTTTCTAAATACTTTATCCAATCACCATTTTTTATTTTTATTCCATATTTATCTAATACTTCTTTTCTCGAGCTTGGATAAACATAACACCAAGCTTTTACTTCCTCTTCTAGCCCTTCTACATATGTTGTTTTTACAACTCTAATATAATTACTGTTTGCATAGTCATTTTCGTCAAAGTCCATAAATAAATCAGTATGCCTTAATAATTGCTTTATATTTGTTGAAACCAATAAATTCCCATACACTTTATTTTCATCATCCTTAATTAATACTGCATTTCCTTTATATTCATATAACTTGCCAGATGTTTTTACTGGTAAAGTTACTAAGCTTTTTACTTCAAATAAAGTTTCGTCTATATAATAATTCCTTAATTTTCCATATATAAAAATAAAATCTATATTCATTATGTTTCACTTCCTTTATATTCAATTATAATATTTGTTTCACCTTTAATTTCTATTTTGTTTTCTTTATAAAATTCTAAAATAACTAAAAAAAGTGTGACTATTTTAAATTTTGAATATTTTATATTTAAAATTCCCTTTAATTTTAGTTGTTTACTTTTTTGAAACTCACTTTCTAAAAAACAAATTCCTTCTTCTATCGAATATTTTTCTGATATATTAATATTAATTACTTCTTTTTTGTTATTTTTCATTACTTTTTTGTATTCGTCAAATATTCTTTGTAAAGTTAAGTTTGATAAATCAATTTCTTCATTTTCAATTTCTTTTATTATTTTTCCTTTTCCTTTTCTTCTATATCCTATTTTATATTCATTTTCAATTTCTTTTAATAAAATTGAAATTTCTTTATATTTTTTATATTCTTGTATTCTATCTTTCAATTCAAATTCTTTCTCTTTTTTTCCTTTTTTATTTAATAATAAATTTGATTTCATTTCCAAAAGTTCGGCTGCCATTATT
>Ga0307991_1002281_pt1 | contig 13064 bp, 10 predicted proteins | sample EllFjometagen131_FD_203146 | JGI IMG/M metagenome (GOLD analysis project Ga0307991, IMG submission 203146) | Marine microbial communities from Ellis Fjord, Antarctic Ocean - #131 | ecosystem: Environmental > Aquatic > Marine > Unclassified | place: Southern Ocean | collected 2014-10-08
TTTTTCCTGCGTCCTTTTTTCAGGAGGTTTGACCGACCAGTCTTACATAAAGATCTCTTGCACCATAAAAGATGCGGTCAAACCTCCTGAAAAAAGGACGCAGGAAAAAGATTGCACCGTCCGCCGGTTCATGCCCCGCTTCCACCGGTTTGAGGAGTGACGCGCAAAGCACCGGGGTCAGAATCAAGGCCACCAGAACCGAAAGCAGCATGGCCGCGGCGATGGTTAAAGAAAACTGGCGGTAGATGACCCCGGTGGATCCAGGGAAAAATGCCATGGGGCCGAACACCGCCGCCAGCACCAGGCCAATACCGATCAGCGCGCTGGTAATCTGGTCCATGGATTTAGCCGTGGCCTCCTTGGCCGGGAGCCCCTCCTCGCTCATGATCCGTTCCACGTTTTCCACCACCACGATGGCGTCATCCACCAGCAGGCCGATGGCCAGCACCATGGCGAACATGGTCAGCATGTTGATGGAGAAGCCGAACAGCCCCAGAACCGCAAAGGTTCCCAAAAGCACCACCGGCACGGCAATGGTGGGGATGAGGGTAGCCCGAAAGGTCCCCATGAAAAGATACATGATCACAAACACCAGCAGCATCGCTTCAAACAGGGTCTTGACCACCTCCTTGATGGCCACGCTGGTAAAGGGGGTGGTGTCGTAAGGATAAATTACCTTCAAGCCTGGGGGGAAGTAGCGGCTCATCTCTTCCAGTTTCTTTTTGACGGCATTGGCCGTATCCAATGCGTTTGCCCCGGCGGCCTGCCTAACGGCCAGTGCGGAGGCGGGCTTTCCGTTATAATTGGCGATAACATCATACCGCTCGGTCCCCAGTTCTGTTCGTCCGATGTCTTTGATACGGACCACAGAACCGTCCGGATTGGTCCGGATGGGAATGCCAGCAAACTCTTCCGGGGTCTGGAGCAGATGCTGGACGATGATTGCGGCGTTCAGGCGCTGGCCTTCCATAGCCGGCGCCCCGCCAAACTGACCGGCGGACACTTCGACATTATAAGCCCGCAGGGCCATGATGACGTCCTCCATGGTGAGGTGATAGTTGGTCAGTTTGTCGGGATTGACCCAGACCCGCATGGCATACTGGGAGCCGAAGGCTTCGACCTCGCCCACGCCCGGTACCCGGGATAAAATTTTTTCCAGATTGGACACGGCATAATCCCGCAGGTCAGCACCGTCCATGCTGCCGTCTTCCGAAACCAATCCCACGATAATCAGGTAGTTCCGGGTCGATTTGCTGACTTTGATCCCCTGTCGTTGAACCACATCGGGCAGGCTGGCCATGGCGAGCTGGAGCTTGTTCTGCACCTTGGCCCAGGCAAGATCCGGATCGGTCCCGGGGGCAAAGGTCAGCTCGATGCGGGAAGCGCCGGATGAAGAACTGGTTCCTGAAAGATAGATCATGTCGCCCAGACCGGTCATCTTCTGCTCGATGATCTGAGTCACCGTGTTTTCAACGGTCTCCCCCGAGGCCCCGGGAAAAAATGCTTCGATGGCAATGGAAGGCGGAGCAATGGGAGGATATTGCGATACGGGCAGACTGTAGATTGCCAGCACTCCGGCCGCCATCATTACAATAGCGATGACCCAGGCAAAAACCGGACGATCCAGAAAGAATTTTGATAACATCACGCGCCTCCGTTAATTTGATTCAGTAGCCGGTCGGGCCGTATTTTCAGGCGCCGCACGCTTGGTTCCACTCTCTTTAAAAGGGACAACCTTCACGGCCGCACCGGGCCGCACCCTTTGTATGCCCTCGACGATCACCCGATCGCCGGGAGCAAGGCCTGTCGAGACGAGCCACTTGTCGCCGATGGCCCGGTCGAGCGTGAGCATCCGATGCTCAACCTTGCCGGCTTTATCCACGATCAGTGCGAGGGGATTGCCCTTGTGATCGCGGGACACCCCCTGCTGTGGAATAAGGATGGCCTCCTCATTGACGCCTTCTTTTACCACAGCCTGGACGAACATGCCCGGCAAGAGAACATCTTCCGGATTGGGAACGACAATCCGCAGGATGACGGATCCGGTGGTCGGATCCACCGAGACATCGCTAAACTGCAGGGTCCCTTCCAGAGGATAGGCTGTGCCGTCTTCCAGGATGAGCTTGACCTTGTTCTGGTCCGTTCCATCGTGATTGAGGCGGCCGTCCTTCAGGCTGCGTTTTAGTTGCAGTAATTCAGTGGTGGATTGGGGTACATCCGCATAAACGGGATCCAGTTGTTGAATGGTTGCCAGGGGGACCGGCTGATAGGCCGTGACAATGGCGCCGTCGGTGATGCTGGATTTACCGATGCGGCCCGAGATGGGGGCCGTGACCTTGGTATATCCCAGATTGATACGAACCGTTTTTACTGCCGCCTGTGCCTGATGGATGGCTGCTATGGAAACCGCCACGGCCCCCCGGTCACTGGCCAGTTGGGCCTCAATGGCCCGCAGCGTGGCCTGAGCCACAGTGGCATTGGTTACGGCCTGGTCCCGCTGACTGGCGGAGACCGCTCTGCTCTTGAATGCATCCTCGAATCGTTTGCGGTTTACCCGTGCAAGTTCCAAAATGGCCTGCTGCTGTGTGACACGGGCGATGCCCGCCTGCAGTCCTGCCCGGGCCCGGTCGGCTGATTTTCGCATGACGGCGAGGTTTGCTGTGGCATTGTCGAGTGCCGCCTGAAATGGAGCGGGGTCGATCTGATAGAGCACCTGGCCGGCCTTTACATCGGCACCTTCCGTAAACAGGCGTTTTTGTATAATGCCACTGACCTGGGGCCTGATTTCCGCCATGCGGTAGGCAAAGGTGCGGCCCGGTAATTCAGTGGTCAGTACCACCTTTTGAGGTTGAACCGTCACAACGGCCACTTCCGGAACAGAGGGCGGGGGCGCGGATTGCGGTCGGCGGTCACAACCTGTCGCTAAAAAGCCGCCTATAAGAGCGGCTAAAACCATACCCCGCATAAGGCATTTATGAACAGTTTCAATGAGTTGCATTAAACTTCTCCTGTGTATAAATTTTATAAAATTTTCACATTTCATGAATCATCATGAATCATCATGAATTTATCAATCCTTTCAAGAGAATGCCCAGGATGACGTCCGGATTCTCCGGATAGGGGTGCTTCCCAGGCGTCTCAAGCCAGAGAAAAAGAAACGCATTGGTGATGCTTTCAATGGCAATGGCCAAATAATACGGGTCGGAAATTTTTTTAAATCGTTTATTTTTAATGCCGCCTTCAAAGACCGTGGCAAGTTTTTGCAAAAAAACATCATATTGTTCACGGATTTCGGAATCCAGTCCCGCCATAATGTTGAAGCTCGCTCCCCGGGTTTCCGCAAAATAGAGGCGTATCATGGAAGCGTTGGCACGAAAAAATTTCCCCTTGGCCCGGACGTAGTTCCGCAATTTTTCGATTTCGTTATCAGGCACTTCAAGGGCCTGCATCAGTGCAGTGTGGAACTTGTCGGACTGCTCCAGGACAAGGGCTTTATAGAGGTCCTCCTTGCTGTTGAAGAATTTGTAGATCGTTCCGATGGCAAATTCAGCTTTTCCAGCAATCTCATGCATGGAGACGTTGTGGTATCCCTTCTCCGAGAAAAGTTTCAAGGCGGCAGATAGCATATCTTGACGTTGCCTGAGTTTTTCTCTTTCGCGACGTGAGAGTTTTTCGTCCGACATCACTTAACCTCCTATGCTTGGTTTCGGCTATCAGGGCCAAAAAATTAACGTGACGTTCTATAGTGTGACGTCATGTTCACATATTAAAACAGTACATTCGTTTGTCAACTTATTTTTGTTCGTATTTTTTTATTTTTTAATTTCTATCCTGGAAGTGTCGTGAACGCCCTAAAAAGCAGACTTAATGAATATATAGACATTTTGCAAGTTGACATCTCATGTGGCTTTGACTATTAAATTTGAAGACTTATTTGCGGAAAGCAAATTTTATCAATCCCAAGTCACCTGTGACAGGAAAAAGAGTCATGGATTATTTTAACTACAAAAGCGGCAAACTCTATGCCGAGGATGTCCCTGTTGAAAAGATCGCATCAGAAGTGGGGACTCCGGTGTATATTTACAGCCGGGCAACGTTTTTAACGCATTTGCAGAAAATCCAGAAGGCCTATGCCGAATTGGACACAACCGTTTGTTATTCAATAAAAGCCTGTGGTAATATTCATATTTTAAAATTTCTGGCCCAGGCGGGCAGTGGATTTGATATTGTGAGCGGTGGCGAGCTCTTCAGAGCCCGGCAGGCCGGTGCGGATACAGGCAAAATCGTTTATGCCGGTGTGGGCAAAACCGATGTTGAAATCATCGAGGCCATGAATGCAGGTGTCGGATATTTCAATATTGAATCCGAAGCAGAACTGGACAACCTGATCGGGCTTGCTAAAAAGTATAATAAAAAGGTGAAAGCCGCTTTGCGCGTCAATCCCGATGTTGACCCGCAAACGCATTCATACACGACCACCGGTAAAAAAGAGAGCAAATTCGGCGTGGATATTGAACGAGCCGAAAAGATTTTTGTCAAATACGGTAAAAACGGGATGGTGGATCTTTGCGCCATTCATATACATATCGGTTCCGCCGGTAAAACAGTTGGGCCGTATGTGGAGGCAGTCCAAAAAATACTGATTCTGATCGGGCAGCTTAGGCGGGACGGGTTTAAAATTGAAGCGCTGGATATCGGCGGCGGATACGGAGCGGACTATGAAAGCGACACCGCGCCGTCGGCGGCGGTGTATGCGGAAGGTATCGTGCCGCTGCTTAAGGGGAAAAAATTGAAGTTGATTCTGGAACCGGGGGCCAGTATCGCGGCCAATTCATCGATCCTGCTGACCCGGGTTTTATTTCTTAAAAAGGGCGGCAGCAAAACGTTTGTTATTGTCGATGCCGGCATGAACGACCTGATCCGGCCGTCATTGTATAATGCTTTTCATTTTATCTGGCCGGCTTCTGTGAATGAAAAATTTGTTCCATTAAAAAAAGTAAAACAGGCTCTTGGAGAAGGCCTTGAAAAAGTTGATATTGTAGGACCGATCTGCGAGGGAGCGGATTTTTTTGCCAGAGACAGAAACCTTCCACCGGTTAAACGCGGTGACCTGGTCACCATTTTTACGGCCGGTGCCTATGGCGCCAGCATGAGCAGCAATTACAATTCAAGATGTCTACTGCCCGAAGTCCTGGTTGACGGTGACAGGTACACCGTCATTCGCAGAAGACAGACTTATGAAGATTTGATTGCGCTGGAAAGGTAAGGACATTCCTTTGTTGAGCCAAAAGACAATTAATCGCTTATTTTTTTGTGCAAACCGGAAGCGGTGATTTGTATAATTGAAAATCGAATACTGAAAAACTGAATATTGAAGGCATTCTACCAAATTTTAAATATAAAAAGACAGAGCGAAGCGATACCACAAGTTTTCAATTCTCACTATTCATTATTCAATCTTTAATCGGGTGTATTGATCGCTTCCAGCGTCTCCCATCGCTTATAGGCCGATTCGAGTTCCTGTTCCAGTGCACTTGATTTTTCTCTGATCCGGACCATTCCATTGCCTTTTTGTTTGTAAAATTCCAGGTCGGCCATTTGTTCATACAGATTTTTTTGCATTGCTTCAAGTTCTTCAATACGTTGGGGCAGGGCTTTAAGTTCACGCTTTTCCATGTAGCCGAGTTTTTTTGGCTGCCTGCCCCCGGAGGCGTTTTCGCTTTTCAGGATTTTTTTTATTTTTATCTTTGGATCGTCATTCTGTCTGCGTTGGGAAAGCCAGTCGTCATAACCGCCCACATATTCATTGACCCGGCCGTTGCCTTCAAACACGAGTGTGCTGGTCACCACATTGTTTAAAAACATGCGGTCGTGGCTGACCAGCAGCACGGTCCCTTTATAATCGAGCAGTAGTTCTTCCAGAATTTCAAGGGTTTCCGTATCCAGATCATTGGTTGGTTCATCCAGGACCAGTACATTGGAGGGCCTGAGAAAAAGCCGGGCCAGTAAAAGACGGTTTTTTTCTCCACCCGAGAGAATACGGACCGGGGTCCTAGACCGCTCCGGCGAAAAAAGAAAATCCTTTAAATAACTGATGACATGTCGTTTGGTTCCGTTGATGGTCAGCATGTCATTGCCCTCCCCGATATTTTCCTGAACGGTTTTACTTTCATCAAGCTTGCTCCGCAGTTGATCAAAATAGGCCATTTCCAACTTTACACCATGCCGTATGATACCGCTCGAAGGGGATACCTCACCAGTCAGTATCCGCAGCAAAGTTGTTTTCCCGGCTCCGTTGGGGCCTATAATGCCGATTTTGTCCCCCCGCATGACGGTGGTGGCAAAATCACGGATAATCATCCGGTCTTCATAGGAAAATTTTATTTTTTCGGCTTCAATCACAAGGCGGCCGGTGCGCTCGGCTTCCTGGGCGCGCATGCGCACGGTCCCCAGTCGCTGCCGCCGACTTTTTACCTCGGCCCGCATTTCCTGCAGAGCCCGCACACGGCCTTCGTTGCGGGTTCGGCGGGCCTTGATGCCCTGCCTGATCCATACCTCTTCCTTTGACCGTTTTTTGTCAAAGCGGGCGTTTTGTTTATTTTCGGCTTCCAGGGATTCATGCCGGCGTTTTACATAAGTCCGATAGTCGCAGGACCATGAAGAAAGCTGCCCGCGATCAAGTTCAATGATACGGGTGGCCAGTTTGTTTAAAAACATCCTGTCATGGGTAATAAATAAAAGGGTTTTGTTCCAGTTCGACAGGAAATCTTCCAGCCAGGCAATGGCATCCAGATCTAGGTGATTGGTGGGTTCGTCCAACAGTAACACATCCGGGCCGTTAACCAGTGCCCGGGCGAGCAGTACTCTTCGTTTTAATCCGGCCGAGAGGTTTTCGAATTTTTCAGTTCCGGATAATTCCATTCGTGAGATAATATCTTCAACATCCCGGTGCAATCGCCATCCATCGTTGGTATCCAGAATTTGCTGAAGTTGGGCCTGGCGTTTCAACAGGGCCGGGCTGACTTGATTTAACAGGGCTTGACTGATTTTTTGATATTCAGCTAAAGTCTGGCTTTTTTCACCCATGCCCCGGGCCATGATCGTAAAAACCGTCCCGGAAATAGTATGGGGCACATCTTGGGGTATGCCGGCGATTTTCAGGCCCTGCCGGTGCCAGATATTTCCCTGATCGGGAAGCAGGTCACCCATAAGAAGCTTTACAAGAGTGGTCTTGCCGCTTCCGTTACGCCCGACCAGTCCGATTTTCTCCCCCGGTCCGATTTGCAGGTTGATGTCATCCAGCAGCGCCGGGCCGCCAAATTCCATATGAACATTTTTTACTGATATTACGGACATTTTAGATTTCCGGAAATATTTTTTAAAATTTATGGCGTCGGACCGGATAATAATTTGTGCTCTAAACCGGTGCTGTTGAAAAGGCGTACACCGCAAATAATAGATTACAAGCACCAAATTCCAAATCACAATGGCCAAATATCAAAGCTCAAATAAATCGGCCTTGGGGTCCGGAGAGGAAGAATAAATCGCAGGCCCCGTACCGATTTTTGGAACTTACAATTTTAGCCATTGATATTTTTTTGGAATTTGTTTTTTAATTATTGTGATTTTTCAATTGTTTCTGGTTTTCGGCATGGTACTTGACTGCCGGCCCTTTTCAGGCGGCCTGGGCTTTCTACTCCCCGGGCCGGCGGACCGCCGAGGGCCGGTCTTTGAAGATCCGTCACGCCGGGAATACCGCTTCCCCTGCGGTCTACTGAAGGCCGGCTTGCGTTTGGGGAGTGGCGGCGGCGGCGGGGTCAGCCATGTTTCTTCCGGCTGGATACAGTGCAGTTCATTGCCGATAAATTCCTCAATGGGCGGGATATAGAAGGAATCCTCTTCACAGGCAAAACTGATGGAAGTTCCGGTCTTTCCGGCCCGTCCGGTACGTCCGATACGGTGTACATAGTCCTCGGGGTCATGCGGCAGCGTATAGTTGATGACATGGGGCATACTTTCGATATGAATACCGCGGCCGGCCACATCCGTGGCTACCAGAACCCTGATTTTGCCGGCCTTGAATTTTTCCAGGGTGTTGACCCGGGTTTTCTGATTGATTTCACCGGAAAGAAGCGCACAATTAATTCTGTGCCGGGACAGCAGGTCGCCAAGCCTTCGGGTTTCATCACGCCGGTTGCAAAAAATCAGGACTCTTTCCAATTTTTGTTTGACGATGATATTATAAAGCAGCGTAAATTTTTCGTGGGTTGTCACGGTATAGACAATCTGCTCTACGCTTTCAACGGCTACCTCTTGGGGTTTGATCTCCACCATAACCGGTTTTTTGGTCCATTGCTCGGTCAGGCGGATCACTTCCGGGGTCAGGGTTGCACTGAAAAGCATGGTCTGGCGGTTAGCCTTGGGTGGTGTTTTGTAGACAATCCGACGCACATCCGGAATAAATCCCATATCCAGCATTCTGTCAGCCTCATCGATGATCAGGACTTCAACCTTGCTAAGGTGGAGATCATGCCGCTGGTTAAAGTCAAGCAGCCGTCCCGGTGTGGCCACCACGATATCAACGCGTTGGTCGGTCAATTGGTGGCGCTGTTTTTCATAATCCATGCCGCCGAACACTGAAACAATGTTCAGTGAACAATATTTGGCCAGGTCCCAGGCCTCGGCCGCTATTTGCATCACCAGTTCCCGGGTGGGCCCCAGAATCAACACCCGGGGCGTTCCTTTTTCAGGTCGAGCGCCGAGCGGCTGTCGGATTATTTTTGTAATGACGGTGATCAGGAAAGCCGCGGTTTTCCCGGTTCCGGTCTGTGCCCTGCCAGTGGCATCCCTGCCGGCCAGGGTGCTGGGGAGAATTTCAGATTGAATGGGTGTACAATACCGAAAGTTAAGGTCGAAAATGGCATGCATAACCGGGGTTGGCAGTTCCAGATCGTGGAATCTGGTATGGCCCTTGATTACCGGAATTTCAAATTTTGAAATATTCCATGGTTCTTTCCTATATGCCTTTTTATCTTCCGAGTGTCCGGTCGCTTTGTTTGGTATGTTCCGTTGTTTTTGGCGGTGAGGGAGCCTTTTGCCGGCTTTTGCGTCGGCCTCTTTTCGTATGCCCGCCGGTTTTTCTTTTTTTATTCCGGTTTTTGCTGTTTGCCCCTGCGTTGAAATGGCGGAATGCGGTTTCGACTGTTTCGAAAGGTTTAGTTTGTTGAAAATATTTCTAAATATGGATTTTATCAAAATAGCAATTGTTTCCCTGTTTTTAATTTTGTTTCATATGAAAGTAGCAAAATATGGTATTTGGCCAGTAAAGAATAAATTGGTGATTTAGCCGCCCTTATTACTCACAATGTATCACCCCATGCCTTGTTATGCCCAAATAGGATTTGGCCGGCCATTGCATAAACATATTGATATTACTGTAATATAAAATTATTTGCAAGAATATTATCCAAACTCGAAATGCATTCTCCTTAATTTGTTCCACAAATTACCCGGACGCCTCGGATACAGTTCGCGTGAAAGGCAACCTATTGAGATTCGTAGGTTTTTGGTTTTCATTCAAGGCCTTTTACTGCCGTGACGATGGACGCAACCTTGTTTTTTGATAATGGGAGATATGGGAACCGGTTCTGAAAAGACCGGTGTGCCGGTGGCAGGGATATAAGTTGACGCATTTGCTAGGTGTAAAGCTATTTTGAAGCCGTTGCTGTTTTTCCCTGGGGCAGAAGATATAGAGGCGTATAGCCTCTGTCAAGGCCTATGATCCTGCTCACTTTTGCATCGGAAAATGCACCGATGACCGCCGACCCGAGATGCAGGGCCACCGCCTGCAGGCAGATATTTTGCGCGGTGTGACCCGCTTCCAGCAGTACATACCGAAAGCCCCGCCGTCCGTACTTTACCGTTGTTTTTTCAAAATTGGCCGCCAGTACAATGACAACCGGGGCCTGACGAATCGTCGTTTGTATCAGGGCTGCCCGACAGAGGGCATCACGTTTGTCCACGTTACCCGTCTCTACCATGTCGTGGGTGTGAGGCCGGTATTTGTAGACGCCGGGTTCCAGCCCGTTGACATTCCCGACAGCCGCATAAATATTGATGGGGTACAATGCACCGGCAGAGGGCGCAGTTCTGAAATTTTCAGGGTTGGTCACACCCTGGGCAGCCCACAGCAATTGACCGAGTTCGTCAAGTGAGATTGACGTTTTCTGAAAACTGCTGACCGAGCGACGCTCTAAAAGTGCTGTTTCTAAAGAAAAATTTCCCTGTACTTGCGGTTTTGGGAGTTTATTTGTTTTTACGTGAGCCTGTTTATTCATTTTCCTCCATAGTGATGAAACGATGCGAAATGATAAGCTTTCACGAGCCCTTAGCGCATGAATTGCCCGTTTTGCAGATAAAAAACGATTTGGTCAATCACATCAGGGTTGTTCATAATAAAAGTATGTCCACATTCGGCAGTCAAAAAATCATTCATCTCTTGCAATCGGGTGCTTGACACAACCACCTTGCTGTCATTTTTCCCGGGTATGATTATTGAAAACCAGGATCGCTTGATTTTTCACCAGCGATGACACCGATGTCGGCCGATACAGGCCTTAACTGGTTGGGCATGCTTTGCAATTCAGTCCTTAATTCCTGGCCGGCCGGCCCGAAAAGCCATTTGAATGCAGACAATTTTCTAAACCGGTCAACCACTTCGCTACCGTGGTTGGGCGGGCTTGGCATGACGAGTCTACTGCCGGCCGGAAGTCTGTTATTCTGGCGATACAGCCGTACCAAGATGCCTCCCATAAAATGGGTGACAAAATGAATTTTTGTCGCATTTTTCCTACGGCAAAAAGCCACCGCCACTGCAATTCGGGATTCAGTCAGTGATTTAATTGTTTTCGATGTCGACGGATATCTCTCGTTCCAGACTTTAAAGTCTGCCTCCTGAAGTCGTTTTTCAATTTTTTCCATCGGTCGTCTGGTTCGCCCTATCCCGTGCAACAGCACGACATATTCGCCAGATCCCTCCGGTAGTACCCTTTCCCGCGCGTAAATCGGACATATAAACGGGCAATATGCCGAGATTATAGCAGCTATAAATTGCATCGTAACAGAGCCCAAATCCTGTCACACATTATCAAATAAATATTCAAAGCTTTAGAAAAAGAAAGTATTTGATTTTATTCAATGCAAGTCGGGTGTTTACAGATTATCATTATAGAGGTTTATAGCGGACCAAATCTGTTATATTTATTCAGTATCTAACAAATTATCTTAACAGGCAAGGTATTTATTATTTTTTTCGTAGCCGTTTAAGGGAACTTTTTGCCTGATGAGAACAGCTTCATGGCCTGAGCAGGGAAAAAGATGCCCGAATCGGTATGCTTCGTAGCTCAATGACCCTAAGAATAGGTGGCGAAGCAAAGAATTTATCCGCATATTATTTTTTGGTAGTGATCGGTTATGTGCAGACCCATATAGCCGATCTGGAGGGACACTGCTATGATGGATTATACAGAAATATTCCATGGGGAAGCGGCGGGAAAGCTGGATAACCGCCGTTTCAGACGGTTATCCAGTCAGGCGTTGTCTCTGATAAGTATATACTTTTGAGGATGATTATTGGCCGCCCGAACCGCCGGAACCGCCGGAACCACCAGAGCCATCAGTGCCGCCGGAACCGTTCGAGCTACCTGAGGAGCTACCGGAGCCGCTGGAATCACCGGAACTACCTGAATCACTGGGACCGATAGACATGCCTTTTTTGTGGCTATAGGCGGTCTGTTTTTCAGCGAGAGCTGTATTTTGATGCATGTAAGATTGACGTATCTGTTTTATTTCCTGAACACTGAGTTGCTTCATTAATGCTTCGCATACAACATTCGCAGCGGTTTCAGAGGAAATACCGTAGCGTGCCATGGTCTTTAAAGCTAACGTGCTTTCTTCGGCAAGTGCTTCGGAACGGGTTTGTGTCATCTTCCGTGCTCTTTCTTGCAAATTCTGCATCGTACGATCAACATCAGCTTCGCTCATCCCGGCCGCAAGTCCTTGCGCAATTGCATTTCCGATAGCATCAATACGGTGCTGGCTTTTAGCTAACATCTTTGCATAGCGATAACCGTGGGCGTAACGTGCCTGTGTCTTGCCCATGGCTTGTACCACATTGCCTGCGGGGATATTTTTTGCGATGCCTTCATACAGCTTATTCATAACAGGAGTTGCCGGTAAATCATTTGCGACGACATCAATGACGGTCTGCTGCGCATGCAGGATATTTTGGTTTTGAAATCGATTTTGCATCATCGTCCGGGTCATTCTGACGGCATCCTTATCCGGTATGCCGGCTTCTATCATAGCTCGTACATGGATTCTGATTTGTTCGGTGGTCCCTGCGGGCAAACCGTCATCGATCGCATCCGCCTGGGCTGTTGAAAAACAGAGAACTAAAATGATCATGATCAGAAAAATTTTTTTCATTATCTTGCCTCCTTTATAATATTAATAATCGCTTTTGATACGTAAACGAATTTGGGGGAGAAAGGTTACAAAATTGGTATAAAAATACAGTTTTCAGTGCCGAAATCGTCTTTTTCTCTGAGGGGACAGGGCGGCAGAAATATGTTGCCGTCGACAAGATAAAAATAGCTGAATTCGGAATCAGCAGGCACCATTATCCGCCATGTTCGTGAATCAATCTTTTTTGCCGGATGAAGGGTGTACCCATCTTTTGAGTGTGCAAATTGAATAGTGCGGGCAGATGGTTTTTTTAGATAGAAGTACATTGTATTATCTTTAATTTGATAATAATGGCTTGCACATCCATTCAGGCCGATTATCAGAATGAATACGGCGGATATAAATAGTTTCATATTCTTTGGGCAGCGTAAAAAACAGAATTTTCCCCGCCAAAATCGTCCAGTTCACGGGTGGGCATGGTGGGATCGGCAAAAGAAGTCCGGTTTTCCAGTATATAAGCGAAGCGATGTTCTCCCTCGCTAAGATTCAGAGAAATTTCCCAGTATCCGCTATCGCCAATTTTGTTCATGGGGATGCGT
>Ga0307991_1002282_pt1 | contig 13063 bp, 13 predicted proteins | sample EllFjometagen131_FD_203146 | JGI IMG/M metagenome (GOLD analysis project Ga0307991, IMG submission 203146) | Marine microbial communities from Ellis Fjord, Antarctic Ocean - #131 | ecosystem: Environmental > Aquatic > Marine > Unclassified | place: Southern Ocean | collected 2014-10-08
GAAAAATTCGCTTACAGAGATGACATCAAGGCTCGTTTCTTTAAGAAACGACAGAGATCTCTATATGACCCGTCTGGTGGCGGTGGAATCTATGATTGAGGGTCTGCGTGAAGCCCGGGGAGAAAAATCGATGCCGGCCGATTCTCCTGAAACAGGCAAAGCTGATCACCGCTTGGAAGAGACCGAGATTTCCGAACGGGTGCGCGGAGAAACAGCTCCGGCGATTGAAAGCAGCGGGCCTAATAAAGATGTTGGTATTGCGGCCGTACAGTCGTGTCTTGATGTTGAAAATTTTACCCTGACTTATGAACCCTCCCTTCAAACGCTACGAATCGGATACCGGATTAAAATTACCGATCATCTGGTTGAACATATCAACGGGCGGACGATTGCGGTATTAAAGTCTGGCGAGATGGACCGTTTCAACTGGCTGACCCTTCCGGAGATTGAACTTGATAAAGGGGGCCAACCCGTAAATTGGCAAAAGGGGCAGTTGTTTTCAATTTCCAATTTCAGGGACATTGTGTTTGAAACCAAGAGCCAATATCCGGCAAAGGAATTTACCCTTGCCACGGTATTTGTATTTTCCGAAACAGGTGACCTGTTTCTAGAAAAGGATTTTTTTCTAAACGGAGAGTAGACGCATTATTCTGGTGCCGGTATAAAAAGATAATGGTTAAAACTAGGGCATTTTTCATTTTTTGGTTTACATTTTTTTAAAAAACATCTGTTTTTTTAATTTCAAGTTTCGAGTTTTAAATTTTATTGTAAGCTACAAGAGCAAATAGGTGTAAACTACTTTTTATCTGTCATAAAGGATGCGAACATTACTTTATGGAATGTTGCTCCATTGCTGTTTGAGGAGATCCATGGTTGGTAAAAAAGCAAAGAATATTTCTATCGTGGACAAGGGCTTGTCAGCCGAAGGTACGTTTACAACACCGGGGAAATTGATTGTAAAAGGCACAATCAAGGGAAAGCTGAAGTGCGAAGAGGTTATTATCGCCCAGGAAGGTGCTGTTTACGCAGTTACCGAGGTCGCCCGTATCACCATCGGAGGTAAATTTGATGGTGAAATTGTAGCCTCTGAAGAATTGATGATTCTGCCAACCGGCGACTGCTCCGGCAAGGTTACCTGTCGAGATCTTGTCGTGGAAGCCGGGGGTAAATTGAATGCAGATGTTAACTGTACCATTGCCCGGAATCAAAAATCCGGGAAAGAAGTTGCTATCGCGGACAAAAAAGGTGAGCAGGTGTCTGGATAAACCGAAAACTCTAAATTGCAAGCATTAAATGACAGGCAGATTATAATAATCAACAGCCTGAAGTCGTTTGTAATTTGATTATTGTGATTTGTTTGTTATAGAAAAACGCAAAACATCAGATATAATCGCTTGACCCAATACCAGCATAAGACATGAATTTATCTTTTTTTGCTTGACATAGTCGGATTTTTTATTTAATAAAGTCAGATTCTTTTTTATGATAGGAGTGAGAAAACGTGAAAAAATATACATATAGTGCAAAGAAGTCCGACAATGCGGGCAAATGGTGTATCTTTGATGCAAAAGATATGGTGCTGGGCAGGCTGGCAACTTCCGTAGCCTCTCGTTTGAGAGGCAAGCATAATCCTTTATATACTCCCCATGCTGATACCGGAGACTCGGTTATCGTTATTAATGCCGAAAAGATCATCCTCACAGGGAAAAAGATGGCCCAGAAGTGTTATTACCATCACAGTGGTTATATCGGCGGCCTGAAGACCATCACGGCTGAAAAACTGCTGGAAAAAAGGCCAGAGGACCTTGTCAGATTTGCGGTAAAAGGCATGCTTCCCAAGAACAGACTGGGAAGAGAGCTGTTTAAAAAACTGAAGGTGTATTCGGGTGATCAACATCCGCACGGGGCCCAGAATCCAGAAGTACTTGAAATCGCGTAACAAAAAGACTATCCAATCGTTTAATACAGAGGAATTAAATGGAAGCAGAAAACGTTTATTATGCAACCGGCAGACGAAAAAGTGCCATTGCAAGAACCTGGATGAAACCCGGGAGTGGTGAAATTACAATTAATAATAAGGCTGTGGAAGAATATTTTTCGGTGAACTCCGCTAAGACCATTATGATGCAGCCCCTTGAACTGACCAATTCTACGGGTAATTATGATTTAAGGATTACGGTTGTCGGCGGCGGCATTATCGGGCAGGCAGGTGCTATCCGGCATGGTATTACCCGGACGCTTTTGCAGGTTGATCCTGATTTGAGAACGACATTGAAAAAAGCCGGATTCGTAAAACGTGATCCCAGGGTTAAGGAAAGAAAAAAATACGGTCAAAAGGGCGCAAGGGCGCGCTATCAATTCTCCAAACGATAAAATATTATTTTGTTTCCAAATTTGAAAAGGGAATAGAGATGTCTATTCCCTTCATTTTATTCCTGTTCTTTTAAGTGATGAATAATTTCAAGTTCGGTTTTATTCTTTTTATTATCCCCGTATTTGCAGCTTTCCGTAAGACCGCCAGACAATTCATTAAAGGTCCCCAATAGTTGTGTCCATTCAAAAATGAGAGATTTTTTTATACTATCATAATGAAACATCACACAGGTCTGCTATTGCTGCTTTTGTTTGCGATCGTCATTGCCGTCATGCCCGATCAGGCGTCAGCAAAGACCGTTGTCGATCAATTGAAACGCCGGGTTGTTGTCTCTGATAAGCCTTTGCGGGTGATATCGCTGGCGCCCAGTATTACCGAGATCCTGTTTTTTCTGGAGTTGGGGGATCGTTTAAAGGGGGTAACCCGATTCAGTGATTATCCAAAACAGGCGGCGGTGTTGCCAAAGGTGGGATCTTATGTAAATCTCGATCTTGAAAAAATTGTGTCCCTCAAGCCTGATCTTTGTATTGCAGTGAAGGACGGTAACCCCATAGAAGTTATCAGGCGACTGGAATTACTTGATATACCGGTTTATGCGGTTGACCCGCGAGATCTTGATACGTTGATTGAAACGGTTCTAGAAATCGGGCATTTACTGAACGCCGATACAATTGCCCGAAGGGTCACTAGGGATATGGTATCCCGTATTCAGAAAATTAAAACGCTGACGGCACAAGTTGTGCGTCGCCCCGGTGTATTTTTTCAGATCGGGATATCACCGATTGTCTCGGTGGGTGCCAACACATTTAATGATGAATTAATTCGGCGTGCCGGCGGCAGAAATCTTGTCAAAGGCCCTGCCGCCTATCCCCGTTTTTCCAAAGAACAAGTTTTGGCCCTGGCCCCTGAAATCATCATTATCTGTTCCATGGCCAGACAAGGCGGATTTGAACGGATGAAGGCGGAATGGAATTGCTGGCCCAGTCTGCCGGCTGTTAAAAATCAGCAGATATATCTGGTGGATTCCAATCTTTTCAACCGGCCTACACCGCGTCTGGTGGACGGACTCGAACTTCTTTTCCAACTGATTCACCCTGAATTTGCCGAGGGAAGATAGTGCCGAAAGATGTCCCTATTGTTGCAAAACGGATCTTGTTTGTTTCGTTTTTTTTACTGCTGCTGCTTTTGGCAGTGTGTTTTCTCGGCGTCAGTACCGGCTCTTCTGGAAGTGGTTTCAAGGCAGTCTGGTGGGCGTTGATGGATGATTCCCGAAGTGATCCAATAACTGCGTCGATTATCTGGAATATTCGTTTCCCAAGGGTTATACTGGCTGCCCTGGTGGGTGCCACGCTCTCTCTGGGTGGTCTGGTGTTCCAGGCCCTGTTGCGGAACCCGCTTGCCGAGCCTTACATTCTAGGTGTTTCCGGGGGATCGGCCATCGGCGCCATCATCGGGATAATGATGGGGTTTTCCCGGTTTCCGGGAGTCAGTATGACTGCTTTTTGCGGCAGTATGGCCACGCTCCTTCTTTTGCTGCTCATGACCTGCGGCCATTCTAAATTTAAAGATTCCCTCCTTCTTTCCGGTGTCATGGTAAACGCCTTTGCCGGTGCGATTATTATGTTTCTCATGTCCATGACCCAGGATTCACGACTCCACAACATCATGTTCTGGTTAATGGGAGATCTTTCGCTGGCCGATATGCGTCAGATCAGGATTCTCGCCTTTGTACTGGTTCCCTGTTTTTGTCTGGTTTTCCGGTTTTCTCATTCCATGAATCTGCTTCTGATGGGGCAGGAGGTCGCTGAAACCATGGGGGTCAATATCCGGCTTGTAACCGTTACACTGCTTGTCACTACATCTTTTATGGTCAGCATTACGGTCAGTTATTGCGGCCCGGTGGGATTTGTAGGGCTGGTAATGCCCCATCTTTTGCGGCTTGTTATTGGACCTGACCACCGAACCCTGGTGCCGGCCTGTATTATCGGCGGTGGCTCTTATATGGTGTTTTGTGATATCCTATCCCGGGTTCTTCCGGATCAGGGGGAAATGCCGGCCGGTGTCGTGACGGCCCTGATCGGCGCGCCCCTTTTTATCTATCTTTTAAAGAGGTCCGGGCGATGAACACTGCGCTGGCTGTTCACAACGTCAGTTATGGCTATGGGGCGACATCGATTTTAGACGATATCTCTTTCAACGTTCCCAAGGGGGCTTTTTATATAATTATCGGCCCTAATGGTTCAGGCAAAACAACATTGATGAAGATCATGGCCGGTAGTGCAAAATTTAAAAAGGGCCGGGTGGATATCATGGGACGCCCCTGCAGCCAGTATTCCCGCCAGGAACTGGCCAGGACGATTGCCTTTGTCCCTCAGAACATACCCGATGATTTTTCTTTTACCGTTCGGGATGTCGTGCTTATGGGCCGGTCGCCTCATCAGGGTGTCTTGGGGCTTGAAAGAAAAGAAGATGGCAGAATTTTAAAACAGGCCATGATGTTTACCGGGATAGACCATCTGGCCCACCGGGCGATAGACCAACTCAGCGGAGGGGAAAGACAGCGGGTTTTTATTGCGCGGGCAATTTGTCAGAAACCCCGGATTATTCTACTGGATGAACCCACCGCAGCCCTTGATCTGGCTCATCAGGTCCGTATTATGGACCTGATGGAGCAATTGAAGAGGGAAAAGGGTGTAACCGTGGTCATGGTGTCCCACGATATCAACCTGGCCGCCATGTATGGTGACTGTCTTCTTTTATTGAAAAAGGGCAGAATCGTCAGCCAGGGGCGTACGGATGAAGTTCTTACATTTGAAACCCTGGAAAAGGCCTATGGGTGTCTGCTGCTTGTTGATGAAAGCCCGTTAGGGGATTTCCCTCGGGTTACGCCGGTACCCCATAAGTTGAAACTTGAGATTTGAAATTAGAAAATGTATTTATGTCGTGCCAGTCGTTTTTTAAAATTGGTGCTGTTTTAATTTTAACATATATAAAATATTTGTCTTATTGGCTTTTTGCAATATCATCAGGCCATTTTAGGTTTAATTGTTGATCTTTGCCGGATATGGCGAATGTAAAGGAAAACCAATGAATATTTGTATTGTGGGAACAGGGTATGTGGGACTGGTGACGGCTGCCTGTTTTGCGGAAATGGGTAATGACGTATGCTGTATCGACATTAACTCCGAGATCATCCAGAGCTTGAATCAGGGCAGGATCCACATTTTCGAACCGGGGCTTGAACCCCTTGTCAGGCGCAATTTGGAAGAGGGGCGCCTGGTTTTCTCCACTGACCTGGTCGAGGGTATGAAAAACGCGCTTTTTATCTTTAACTGCGTGGGAACACCGGCCCTGGCGGATGGGGCCTGCGATTTGACCTATATTACCCGGGCGGCGAGTCAGATCGGGCAGGCGATTGACGAATATAAGATCATTGTCAATAAATCTACTGTGCCGGTGGGCACTGCCGACCGTGTCAAAGAAATCATTCAATCTGAAGTCGACAAGAGAGGCGTTGCGCTTGAGTTTGATGTGGTGTCTAACCCGGAATTTCTCAAGGAGGGTGATGCGGTTAATGATTTCATGAAACCGGATCGCCTGATTGTCGGAACGGATAATGTCCGGACCGCCAAACTGCTGGAAGCGCTGTATGCGCCGTTTGCCCGAAGCCGGGGAAAACTTATTGTTATGGGCATCAGAAGTGCAGAATTAACCAAATATGCGGCCAATTGCATGCTGGCTTCCAAAATATCCTTTATGAATGAGATGGCTAATATCTGTGAAAAGGTAGGGGCCGATGTGGGGGATGTCCGTCAGGGAATCGGGGCAGATCACAGAATCGGACATCATTTTATTTATCCGGGAATTGGGTATGGGGGGTCCTGTTTTCCAAAAGATGTCAAGGCGTTGATGAATACGGCCCGACAAAACGGATATGTGCCGGAACTGGTGGCAGCGGTGGATGCCGTCAATGTACGTCAGAAAAAGGTTCTGGCCCGGAAAGTGGCAGACTATTTTGGCGGCGGCCCGGCCCTTAAGGGTAAAATTCTTGCCTTGTGGGGTCTGGCATTCAAGGCCAATACGGATGACATTCGTGAAACACCGGCCCTGGATATTATCCATGTACTGACCGGACACGGCATGCGGATCCGTGCATTTGACCCGGTTGCCGGTACAAATGCGGCCCGCGAGCTGGCTGGCAATCCTTTGGTTGAAATAATGGAAAAGCAATATGATGTCGTTTTGGGGGCCGATGCACTGGCTGTTGTCACCGACTGGAACCAGTTTCGCAACCCTGATTTTAAGCGGATCAGAACAAATTTAAAAATGCCGGTGATTTTTGACGGCCGCAATCTTTATTCACCGACCGTGATGACGACCCATGGATTTACCTATTTCAGCATCGGCCGGTCTCCTGTCAATTGATGATTTATGGAATCGGTGAGTTTATGTCGAAGTGCTCTGATTTTTTATAAATATTTCTTCATGCCCTGGCCGGGAAAGCAAAAAATGAAAGTAATGAGGGAAGCAAAGATGGCCAACTATTCACTGTTGAATTCTATGATAAACGTCTGAACAATATTGAAAAGGTCGTTGACACTAAAGGGCTTGGCTAAAAAAGCATCGGCGCCCAATGATCGGGCGGTTTTTTCATCGGCAGGGGCAGGGGACATGAGGATGCAGATTTTGTCTGGAAATTTTTGTTTAATTTTGTCTAAAAGTTCAAAACCATCAATTTCAGGAATATTTACATCAAAAATAATGATGTCGGCACGCTCATTTTTTTGTAGATAACACCATGCCTCAAAACCGGTTTTAAAAGCCAGAATTTTTCTATTTACACTGTACGCCAGGGCATCGACCAAAAAATCACGAGTGATTTTGTCATCGTCAACAATGAGAATTTTTACATAAGGTATAATGATTCACCTCACGCCACTTCAAGGAATTGTCTGTTTTTTAACCTGCCGTCAAATGTGATCGATTCACAAATAGTATTTAATACAAAATCCAGTTCTTCCTGTTTTGATATACCGATTTCTTCACCGGATGCAAAGTCAAGGGCCGTTTTAGCCAGTATCCTGACGTTTTCGTAAATTTTTTTTTCTGACTCAGACACGTCTACACTACCAAAATGTAATTGCCCCTGCGTATCCAGATCTCCCAGATCAATCGCCTCGCTTTCAATTATTTGGGCATTTGACGTAATGGCATTGCGTCTGTAGTGGCCTAGGGGGTAGCCATGGAGGTAGGCTTTGGCCATAATGATAAGCAGCTTGAGCCTTGCAAGAAAAACATCATCTATGAACATTTCATGCATGTCAGGTGAGATGGAACCTAATCTGATCATAGATTAGACCTTTTGGTTGTGCAGAGTTTTTAAAAACAATCAGACGTATAAAAAAAGAAAGCAAAAATCTGCCCCAATAAAAAATTAAAATATAAAATAATCGGTAAAATAAGTCAAGAAATTTTCTTTGTGCCATAAACCTTTTATTGGATCGTTTTTTCTGATAAAGGCATTGTTGGTTTATGGAAAAAGGGCAGAAATTAAATAAGGAGCTGAGGATCAATATGATAGCAGAAATCTTATCCACCGGTGATGAAATTCGTTCCGGAAGTCTAATTGACAGCAATTCGGCTTATATCGCACAGAAACTTGAGGAAATCGGTATAGAGGTTGTCCGGCATAGTTGTGTCGGCGATTCTAAAGAAAGTATTTCCAAAATTTTGCTGGAAATTGGTAAGCGCGCGGATATCGCGGTGGTAACCGGTGGCCTGGGACCTACGCTTGATGATCTTTCGGCGGTTGCTGCGGCACATGCGGCCCAAGCATCTGTAGAATACAGTGCTCCGGCCATGAAGTCCATTAAAGCTTTTTTTAAAAATCGAAATTATCCCATGAGTCCTTCCAATAAAAAACAGGCGATGTTGCCTCATGGGGCCGAATGCCTGATGAATCCCGTGGGCACGGCACCTGGTTTTTTAATTAAAATCAGGCAATGTGATTTTTATTTTTTACCGGGGGTTCCGTTTGAAATGCGCAGAATGCTTGAAGATCAGGTGAAACCGCGAATTTTAAAAACAAAGGGCAATAAAGAGATATGTATGGTAAAGACCATATCCACATTCGGTTTGACCGAATCAGCTACCGGTGAAAGAATCGAAAATGCAAACGATATGTTTCCGGAAATAAGGATCGGGCTGCGCGCTAAATTTCCTGAAATTCAGGTCAAGCTTTACGGCCGCAGCGGAAATGAAGACACACTTAAGCAGAATATGGCAATTATCGAAAAATATGTTCAGGAAAAACTGAGCCGTAAAATATTTTCCCTTGAAGGGGACGCTATGGAAGCGGTCGTGGGGCGACTGCTTCGGAAAAAGGGCGCCGGTCTTGCCGTTGCGGAGAGCTGCACCGGTGGTTTGATTGCCCATCGGCTGACAGAAATTTCCGGGAGTTCCGACTATTTTCTGTTTTCCGGGGTGACCTATTCCAATGCCGCCAAGATAAAGGTGCTGGGTGTGTCGGAAAGCACGCTGAAAAAATATGGGGCCGTGCATGAAGAAATCGCTGCACAAATGGCTGTGGGTGCACAAAAGATCAGTGGCGCAACATACGCACTGGCCACAACCGGAATAGCAGGACCTGGCGGCGGCACTCAGGAGAAACCGGTTGGCACCGTGTGTATCGGCCTTTCAACACCTGAAAAAGTAATAACGGGAAAGTATCATTTCCCATTTGGTCAGCGCTGGATGAACAAAAGTATATTTGCCATGAAGGCCCTGGATTTGCTGCGACGAGAGCTTTTAAAAACCCGGCAATAGGGCTGATGACAGGGGCGTTCGATTAAATGGGCAATTTTTTACCCGGCTGCATGGATCCGTGAATCCATTGTCCGGAGTGCGGGTATTTTGATCGAAGGGTGATTTGGTATAATGACAATACTGATGATTGTTGCGGTTTTGGTGATGTTTTACCTGGTGTTGACGCTTGTGGCTGCCTATCTGGTGCAAAAATTCCCCCGCACACCGGTACAGGATCCGCCCGACTGGGGCAGGATCATCGATACCAAGATACCTGCCGTGGATGGCGGCTTCCTTGAGGTCTGGCGCATCGACCCCAAAGGATCCTGCAAAGGAATCGTGACTCTGGTTCATGGGTGGGGGCGTAACCGAGACCGGATGGTTAACCGTGCCCGAATCTTAAGCAAATGGGGTTTTGCCACGGTTATCCACAGTGCCAGAGATCATGGCAACTCCTCTTCGTGCCGGTTTGTAAATGCCGTAACCTTTGCCGAGGATATCGAATCCGTGCTTGGATGGGTGGGGCAGCCGGTAATCCTGTACGGACATTCGGCTGGCGCTGCTGCCGCCGCCATTGTTGCCGGCCGCAATGCCGGGGCCATTCAGTTACTGATTCTGGAGGGTTGTTATGCAAATACACGGGAGGCCCTGCTCAGCCTTTATCGGTGGGTGAATCCTTTTTTTGGTGTGGTTTTCGGTCCCATGATTCTGTTCTGGTTGGCACTGTTTTACAGGACTGACCTGGATACACTCAGCCCTGCGTGTCTGGCGCCCCGGATCAAGATGCCGGTGATGTTGATTCATGGTGAAAAAGACAGTCGGTTTCCCCTTGGATTTGCCGAAAAATTACAGAAAAGTTTTAAGCAGGATCAGGCCACGCTTTATATTGCGGTGGGCGCAGGACACAGTGATTCAAGTCGCACAGACGGCTATGAAACGGCATTGCAGGACTTTTTGAAACAACATTTTGATGCGGGAGAAACCTGCTGAGCTGGGCCTAATTTTCAGGCGTTTATTTATACACGTTTTGTATTTTGTGGCAAGAAATCAATTGGCATGCTGCCTCTGTCTTGAATATTTTCGATTCAACGATGCGTGGTGTTTCATGAAGGATGCAAAGCGTGTGGGTCATTTATCGACCAGGCCGGATTTAAAGTTTGGATGTTTTAATACGACAGTATAAATTGGAAAAGCAGATGAACCTAAAAAAAGGACAGCAGCTTGAAGTCGTTGTCGACGATATCGCATTTGGCGGTCGCGGACTGGTCAAGGTGGACGGTCTTGCCGTGTTTGTGGACCAGGCGGTTCCAGGGGATCGGGCTGAAATACGGATTGTTAAGAAAAAGAAGAATTTTGCCGAGGCCAGGGTGAACCGGATCATTGATCCATCCCCTTTTCGAATAACGCCGCCATGCCGATATGCCGGGTATTGCGGTGGCTGCAAGTGGCAGTTTCTCGATTACCCAAAACAACTTGAATATAAGCAAAAACATGTGGCCGAATCAATCGTGCATATCGGATTGCTTAAAAACATAACGGTGCATGACGTCATTCCGTCGCCGAATATTTTTAAATATCGCAACAAGATGGAATTTTCCTGCTCTGACCGCCGCTGGCTCATGCCCGATGAGATGGATAAAGAAGACACGGACATCAGTTTTGCCCTGGGACTGCACGTGCCGGGTACCTATCAAAAGGTTCTGGACACGGAAAACTGTTTTTTATTTCCAGACCTTGGCAATGCCATTCTTGAAGATGTCAGGCAATATATGAAGCAATCGGGTATGCCGGTTTACGGCCTGCGCAGCCACGAGGGATTCTGGCGGTTTTTGATGCTCAGGCATTCGGCGGCCCATGACCAATGGATGGTGAATATCGTCACCGCCGCAGAAAAGATGGAAGCGGTTAAGCCCCTGGCCGATAAGCTGATGGAAAAATATCCGCAGATTGTTTCTATCGTCAATAATATTTCCGCCCGAAAAGCCAGCATTGCCGTTGGCGAATTTGAAATCCTGCTGGCAGGCGAGGCGTGTTTGAGAGATAAAATCAATGCTTTTGAATTTGAAATATCCGCCAACTCCTTTTTTCAAACCAATACCCTGGGGGCGGAGCGACTTTACCAGACGGTGATAGACTACGCAGGACTTACCGGCAGTGAGACGGTCACTGATCTGTACAGCGGTACCGGAACCATTGCCATTTGTCTTGCGAGTAGCGCCGGAAAGGTCATGGGTATTGAAATTGTGGACAGTGCCGTGGCAGATGCCGAAAAGAACTGTGCCTTGAACAAGGTGTCCAACTGTCGTTTTATTTCGGGCGATATCAAGGATTGCCTGTGCAAGATTACGGATGTGCCGGATGTCATGATTATTGACCCGCCCCGAGTGGGGATGCACAAGGATGTGGTAAAGCAGGTTCTGGATATGGCACCGTCGAAAATGGTTTATGTATCATGCAACCCGGCGACACTGGCCCGGGACCTTAACATGATCAAGGATCAGTACCGGGTGCTGGAGGTGCAGCCGGTGGATATGTTTCCTCATACCTTTCACATCGAGTCGGTGGTCAGGCTGGAAAGGATATAGGCGATGAAAATAGAGATGGTCCCCATCGGCTATGTGCGCACCGATGCACAGGATCTACCGCGGCACTGGAGCCTGTCGGATGTAGAGGGCAGCCTGGTGATCGATAAAAAGTATATTGCCGGAATAAAGGACATTAAGCCGGGAGAGCGCATTGTCGTGTCGTTTAATTTTCACAAGAGTCCCGGGTATACCCCAGGGTGTCTGAACCAGGCCTCTGGGCATCACGGCAGGCCAATGGGCGTGTTCAGCATCTGCTCGCCGTGGCGGCCGAATCCCTTAGGGCTTTCCGTGCTGGAGGTGATCTCGGTGAAGCAAAATGTGATTTTTGTAAAAGGGCTGGATATGCTGGACAAAACCCCGATTCTGGATATCAAACCCCATATTGAAGTTAAGCATGATTGCCCGAGCTACAGGGCAGGGGATTAAAAAACAGGCACCGTCGGATTTATCTCTATCAACCATTACCCTCTCTGAGATATTGTACGGGATAGAAAAATCCCCTGTTAAAAAAAAAGAGCGACGATTGAAACTGAAACAGAATAAAAAAAGCCCTTTCCGATCCGGTAGCTTCTGTCAAAGGGGGGGGTATTGATTGATGGCAGCGGCGGAATGGGTGGATAAGTTGAACATAAACCGAATATTTCCCGGACCCGGGAACCGCATCTGGCGGCCACCACCCCTTCGGATGTGCTGGAAGCCGCCATTGCGCGTTGCCGGGAAGTCGGGGTGTGAAGGGCATTTTCTTGTGCTGCTATATTTTGAAACTTTCGGAAATGCCTGCAAACTGTTTTCGTAATTTGGGTTTTTCGATTTTACCGGTGGGATTTCGGGGCACGTTGTCGAAAATGATTTTACGCGGTCTTTTGTAGCTCCGTTATGAGCATTCTATATCCCTTTACTATTTTCAACCAACTCAGGTTCAAGTGTATCCGGATTTAAAAAAACGGGCAGGAAAAAATTATAAATTTTCAATTACCTGTGCTGTTTTCTCAGTATCATCCGACATAAAAATCATCATGGTCGTATCTTTTTCCGGCTGTGGGCTGTGTGTAAGCATACATATATTCTACATTAATACCGGTATTGTTCAGCAGCAATAAAAGTTTGTGCATTTCATGGGGCGTGGTTTTCAGCTCAACGGCATTTACAAGGGCTGTGCTTGAGGCAAATCCTCTATTTTCCAGGGCTTTAACTGCTTTTTGAGGGTCATCGACAAGCATCCGGAGCACGCCGAAGTCCGTGGTGTCCGTGACGATCATGGATTTGATATAGATTCCGGCCTCTGATAGAACATCGGTAA
>Ga0307991_1002284_pt1 | contig 13056 bp, 13 predicted proteins | sample EllFjometagen131_FD_203146 | JGI IMG/M metagenome (GOLD analysis project Ga0307991, IMG submission 203146) | Marine microbial communities from Ellis Fjord, Antarctic Ocean - #131 | ecosystem: Environmental > Aquatic > Marine > Unclassified | place: Southern Ocean | collected 2014-10-08
TCCTTGAGCTACAAACCCTTGAATCACTCTATGGAAAGTAAGTCCATTATAAAAACCTGTGTTAATTAAAGAAACAAAGTTTTTTACTGTTAATGGTGCATCATGATCAAATAAATCAATAATTACTTCTTTACTATTCTTTTTCAATGTTAATTTTGCTTGCATAATTAATCCTCCTAGTACTTTCTAATTTTTTTATTCTTATATACTTCTTTAATGAATCCTCCACCAAGGCATCTTTCTCCTTGATATATTACTGCAGCTTGACCAGGAGTAACCGCTCTAACATCTTCTAAAAATGTTATTAATAAATTATCTCCAACATGCTTGACTGTTACCTTTGTATCAGGCTGTCTATATCTGAATTTTGCTGTAAAAACAAATTCATTATCAAATACATCATGATTAATTAAATTTACATCTTCAACTAAACATGAATCACTGTATAATGTCGGGTGATGAAACCCTTGACCAATTATCAAATCGTTCTTTGATAGGTCTTTTCCAATCACAAACCAAGGATCTCCAGAATAATCATTACTTCCACCAATTCCAAGTCCTTTTCTTTGTCCTATTGTATAATACATTAATCCATTATGAGTACTAATAACTTTTCCATCTTCAGTTACCATATTGCCTTTTTTACTAGGCAAATAATTACTTAGAAATTTATCAAAATCACGTTCTCCAATAAAACAAATTCCTGTTGAATCTTTTTTATCTTTTGTAGATAAATCATATTTATAAGCCAAATCTCTAACTTCTTTTTTTGTTAAGTGACCAACTGGAAATAAAGTTTTTGAGAGTTGAAATTCACTTAATTGACTTAAAAAATATGTTTGGTCTTTATTATCGTCTATTCCTCTAAAGAGGGTTGGTTTTCCATCAATAATTGATGTTTTAGCATAGTGTCCCATTGCAATATAATCTGCATTAAATTTCTTTGCATATTCTAAGAATGCATCAAATTTTATATATTTATTGCACAAAATATCAGGGTTTGGTGTTCTTCCTTTTTTGTACTCATCAAGAAAATACGTAAAGACATTTTCCCAGTATTCCTCTATAAAGTCAACTCTGTGTAAAGGTATCCCAATCTTGTTTGCAACTTTTTCCGCATCCTGGAAATCAACTTCTTGAGAACACATCTCATCATCAATTTCAGGATTTCCAAGCACATCATTATTAGTGGTGCTATCCCAATTTCTCATGAAAAGACCAATGACATTATATCCTTGTTCTTTAAGCAATACAGCAGCAACGCTACTGTCAACTCCTCCACTGAGTCCTACAACTACTGTCTTTGGCATAAGCACCTCCTATTCTATGTATTTATTGTTATATACATTTAATATCTTATTTTCCAAAATCTATATCACTAGGTAATCTTAAATCGCCTCTTGGTGAAATACTGATATCCAAAATTTTTGGAGAATCAGGTAATGCTTGTCTTTTAAATTGTTGAGAATAAAATCTTCTGAAAAAGTTTTTAGTATATTCAGAACTTTCTGATTCACTAAGATCAAAAACGATTTTTAGAAGCCAGTTTATTCGTTCATTATTATCTCCGAATCTTAGAACACGATGTATTATAAAATCATTGACCATATACTTCCCGATTTTCTCTTCAGTTATTTGATTCGAAGTTAATTCAGGAGTAATTGGAGTATCAATGATACTCATCAAAGTTCCCTCAACACCGTTCCCAAATTTATGTTTAGCATAATTGCTAATCATAAATTTAACTAATGTTTTTGGAATTCCAGCATTGATTCCATACATACTCATTTGGTCACCATTATATGTACACCAACCAAGTGCTAACTCACTTAAATCACCAGTTCCAAGTACAATCCCATTTTCTTTATTTGCTATATTCATTAAGATTGCAGTTCTAATTCTTGCTTGTGTATTTTCATATGCTATATCTTGAGTAACTCCATCATGTCCAATTAAATCAAAATGATCTTTAACATGTTTATTAATATCAATATCTAAAACTGTAACTCCTAGAGAGTTCATTAACCCAAGTGCGTTTTTCTTTGTTACTTTCGACGTATGAGGTCCAGGCATAGTTACAGCTATGATTTTTTTACGATCAAGATGTAAGTTATCATAACATCTTATAGCTATTAACAAGGCTAAAGTGGAATCGAGTCCACCACTTACTCCAACGATAAGACTATCAGCACGCACATGTTTAATTCTTTTTATTAATGCATTTTCCTGCAAAGCAGCGATTTTTTCAAAATCTTCCAATACATTAACTTTGGGAACAAATGGCGTGCTATCAAACTTTTTTGAGAAATTGTACTCCTTGGTCTCATCTAAGTTTATTTCAACAACCTGGAAATCAAAAGAATATCTATTTAAAGAATCACGATACGATGTATTAGTTCTTCTCTTAAAATCTATTTTATGTAAATCAATATCTCCATACATTACTTCTGACTCTTGATTAAAGTTTTCTGTCTCAATTACTAGGACTCCATTTTGAGCAATTACATTATGTCCACTAAAGACAGTTTCACTAGTTGATTCATTAACTCCAGCACTACTATAAATGTATGCTCCTTCGTTTCTTCTTGAATGCTCAATAATTGTTCTTTTCCTAACGTCTCTCTTTCCAAGAACATCATTTGAAGCACTAAGATTAAGAATCATTTTAGCTCCATTTATTGCGAGGATATTCCCTGGGCTAATTGGAGCCCACATGTCTTCACATATTTCTATTCCAAAGCTAAACTCATCATCTTTATTCTTAAAGATAATGTTACCAAATGGTATAACATTACCTAAATATTCAATTGTGCTTTTTTGTTTAACGATTTCAAATCCACTTTGAAACCATCTTTTTTCATAAAACTCTCCAGTGTTAGGAAGATAAAACTTAGGAATAATACCCAATATTTTATTTTCTTTGATAACAAAGGCAGTATTATATAATACCCCATCAATTTCTAAGGGTGCACCTATTACAACAATACCTTCATATATATTATTAGCTAAAAAGTATTTAATATTTTCTTTTGTATCACTTAATAAACTTTCTTGAAAAAAGAGATCATTACAAGTATAAGCTGTAACACTTAATTCAGGAAAAACTGTGATACTTGAATCAACATTTTTTAATATTTCAAGCATTTCAGAAATATTATAGCTTGGATTTCCAACTTTTAATTTAGGGGTCACACTTGCTACTTTAATAAATCCATTTTTATACATCTTCATCACCTCTATATAGTCCATTTTCAATTATGTACTCATATACTTTTTCATCAACTTGAGTTTTATCAAAAGTGTTTCTAAACTCTGTACTACTTATATCAGCTACAAAATCATTCAAAACAATAAAACTGTTTTTGTGTTTTTTCAATATTTGATTTGAATCTATTGCTGTCTCAATATCAATTTTATTTCGACCTAAAACTATAATTTTAAATTCACTTAAAATTCCTTCTATATTTATCCATTTATGCATATTGTACAAATTATCTGCGCCTATTACAAAACTAATTTCACAATCATTATTATCAGATAATCTAATTAGAGATTGATAAGTACCAAGGTAATCAGTATCCTCTATTTCTAATTTACTAACTCTTACTTTTTTAAGCCCATTTATTGCGAGATGCAACATATTGACTCGATGGTAATTACTAGCAAGTTCACTTTTAGTGTACGCATTACTTACAGGTAAAAAGATAAACTCATCGGCATCTACTTTTGTCATAATATATTCACAAACTAAGATGTGTGCGTTTGTAACCGGATTAAATGCTCCACCGAAAACAATTTTCATAATCATCACCTCAAAATTATTATATCATATATTCACTTTATTCGATATATTTGTTATAATATATTGAGGTGATTTTTATGAAGTTAGATAGAGATTATATTTTGACATTAGCAAAGGAAATTTTACTTATTCCTAGCCCCAGTGGATTTACTAAAGAAATATCCAAAAGAATTGCAAAAGAGGCTGATGTTTACAAGCTTCATCATGAAAAAACTAAAAAAGGAAATACGATCATTACTTTCCCAGGGACTACTGATTACACTGTTGGTTTAAGTGTCCACGTTGATACTTTAGGAGCAATGGTAAGAAGCATTAGTGCTACTGGAGAAATTAAATTTACCACTATTGGTGGCCCAATATGGCCTACATTAGATGGGGAGTATTGTTCTATCGTTACAAGAGACAACAAGACATATACTGGAACATTTTTATCAACTAGTCCAGCAATACACGTCTTCAAAGATGCTAAAACAAAAAAAAGAGACCCAGAAAACATGTATGTTAGAATAGATGAAGTAGTTAAAACAAAAAAGGATGTACTTGATTTAGGAATTGAAGTTGGAAACTTCATCATCGTTGATCCTAAAACTGTTATAACTAAAAGTGGTTTTGTAAAATCAAGATTCTTAGATGACAAGATCAATGTTGCTAGTATCTTTGGTTTAATTAAATATCTAATTGAAAACAAGATAACTCCTAAATACACAATTAAATTTATTATTTCTACATATGAAGAAGTAGGACATGGAGCATCTTTCATTCCTGAACTTGATGAAATGATTGCTGTTGATATGGGATGTATTGGTGATGACCTAACTTGTACTGAATTTGATGTTTCAATTTGTCCAAAAGATTCAACTGGTCCTTATGATTATGAACTTACAAATAGATTAGTCAAAATTGCTAAAGACAATAAAATTAGCCACGCTATTGATATCTACCCTTATTATGGTAGTGATGTATCAGCTGCAATTCGCGGTGGAAATGATTTTAAAGGAGCTCTTCTTGGCCCTGGTGTTCACGCTTCTCATGGTATGGAAAGAACACATGTACAAGGAATTGAAAGTACAATAAAACTTTTACTAAAATATATAATCTAACGAGGATTAACATCTTCGTTTTTTTCTATCAAATATAAGTGAAATATGATATAATTTAGTGTTAAAATGGAGGTTAAAACATGAAAATAGTATATCCTAATTACGACGAATCAATAATGAATGTATCTAATTCAATTTTAAAATATTACGGAGTTAAGAATAAATATTCTTCTATTAAGACCTTAGATGACGAACTTAATAAAGGGTTCAATCATGTCATCTATATCCTTCTTGATGGAATGGGAGCAAATCTTGTTAATAATTTGTTAACAAAAAAAGATGCATTAAGTAAATACATGAAAAAAGAGATTACTAGTGTCTTCCCCCCTACCACTGTTGCAGCAACAGATGCAGTTCTTTCAGCAGTACCTCCAATTGTAAACGGACACCTTGGTTGGATTCAATACTTCGAAAAGGAAGATGTTAATTTAGTTGTATTTCAAAATAAAGATTATTACGATCCTAATAGAGTTATCTCAGAAGACTTAAGAAGTAAATACCTATCTTTTGAAAGACTAGGCGATATGATTCATAAAAAAAATCCAGATGTTATCACAACTGAATTTTTCCCTTCATTTGTTAAAAATGGATCAGAAAGCTTTAAAGAGGAAATTGAGAGAGTATTACTAAAAACTCATAATACTGATAAAAGTTTTAATTATTTATATTGGGTAGAACCTGATTTAATAGAACATAAAACTGGAATTTACAGTAAAGAAACAAAAGAAGTTATCAATAATCTTAATACTGATTTTACCGAGCTAATCGAAAACATTACTGATGATACTATTGTAATTTGTATAGCAGATCACGGTCTAACTGATGTTGAAGAAATTAACTTGCTTGAAAATAAAAAACTTTACTCAATGTTAAAAAGATTACCTTCAATTGAACCTAGAGCAATTAATTTTTTCGTTAAAGATGGTTTTCTAGAAACTTTCAAAGATCTATTCAACAAGGATTATAGTAAATATTATAAGCTATATACGAAACAAGAAATCCTCGATTTAAAGTATTTTGGAGATGGTGTCCCCCATAAATTAGTTGATTCTTTTTTAGGAGATTATATTTGTTTAGCAATTGATAAATTTATGTTTTCATTGAATTCAGAAAAGGGGTATAAAGCCCATCACGCTGGAATAAGCAGTGATGAAATGATGGTACCATTAATAATTTATTCAAAAAATAAGGTCTACATTTAGTAGACCTTTTTGTTAATATTCAATACAACTATTAATTAGAACTGTTTTAACAATTTTTTTTAAGTTTCGTCCACTTCAGACTTTTTCGCTTTTTTTCTAAAAGGTTTACTAAAGATACTTGATATCCCTTTTGGGAAAGCAACTAATCCATCTTTTACAATGATTGGCATCATCTTAATTGATTCTACATACGACATTTTTCTTATCTCTCTTTTTGATAATAATTTATTATCATTAAATAGATATTTTCTTGTCACTACACCAACTCTACATGTAAGCATACCATTTGCTATACCACCAAGAATTGATGAAGATATTGTTTTTATGAATGGTAAATCCGTTAATGTTTCACTTATTTTATTAGGTAGAAGCTCACTTATCTCAATATCTTCAATCCCTTCGGCAATAAGACTAGTAGCCATAACATTCAAACTAAGCTTTGCTAGATTTGGATATGTAGGTCTAAATCCACATATTTGAACAATCTCCCTAATCATCTTCAAATTGATTGCAACAACACTTAACATATCTAAATTACCATTTTGAGACAAAGCTGTTGATACTAAAACAACTTTTGAGTTCTTGATTATTAACTTATTAATTTCTTCTTTTATTGTAGTATCAAATACTACAGTTAAAGCATCCTTAAGATCAGTTTTGTTGTTCATTGCTTCGGTAAGATTTGCTTTGTCTTCATCTGTAATATGATCATTACTAAGCAATACTTTCGTAGCATTCTTATAAATCTTAAATCTTTTTTTATCATCATCTAGCAATGCATCAATACTAAAAGTAGGTGCAAGTGCTATAACACGTACAGGATTAATTACTAATACATATACCAAAATACCAGCTAGAAAATAGAAACCATATTCAACATATTCATGAATATTTCTTAGTCTTTCTCCTACATTGATAATGTTGCTTAATAAAATGAAAAGGAAAAGTAGACTAACCCCAATTCCTATTAATATCCAAAATCTTTTCTTATGCATAGTAATCACCTCGTATTTATTTTATCATATATCTTATTAACTGTGAAATATTCTAAAAAAAAGAATAAGTCTTTTTTAAAAATGACCTATTCTTTTATATAATTAACTGTTACTATTCTATTTCTTTTTCTATTTCTTCATTTTTTATCTTTTTAGGGATTAGTTTATAAATTACGTAAACATTATAGAATAAATAGATAGTAATAAGAAGATAACTTAAGTTGAATGCAATAACCTTTACATCTGATAAAACAAAGAAAGTACTGTGGAAAATACTATGAATAATTTCACCATTAACATTAATTGGTATTTGAATATTATATGCTATATGAGATATAACAATCAATAAGGTGATAATAGTATTATAAAATACCGCTTCAGCTAGTAGACCTTTTACTTTTTCTCCAGTTAAACTATAAATTAATACCCCTATATTCACTAAGAAAATACAAATAAAGACTATAAGAGCTGAATTAATCACTATATCAGAAACTTGATAACCAATATTAAAGTCTAGTGAAAATAAAGATTTTATAATGTCACCAAACATTGATTCAGGAAATTTTTCTAAGTATAAAAATAAGCTTAAAAATGCTCCCATTGCTAATAATACACTTGCTTTATAATAAGTACTTAAGATATAATCCTTTTTCATTGTGTCCCTCCATCTATGTATTTTGAATACCAATCCATAACTGTATTTTTCTCAAACGGACCTTCTTCATTTTTAACCATGTTAACTAAATCAAGCAATTCCTTTTCTAAAATGATTTTTAAGTCATCACTATATCCCATTTTTTCTTGATGTTTGTTATATTCATTTCGATCTAATATCGTATATGATAAATCACATAATACTTTTACATCTAAATCATAATCAATATATTTTAAAGCTTCTTCATCAATAAGATATGGAGATGCAATATTACAGTAATATGCTATCCCATCTCTTTTTATAATGCCAATTATGTTATACCATTTACTTTTATAAAACCAAGTCACAGATGGTTCTCTTGTATGCCAAAATCGACCATTCGCTTCAATAACCTTTGTTCTCTTGTTAGCAACAATAGTGACTTCATTATCAGAATGAAGAACTGTTGCTTTTTCCCATATTCTATGCAAATTCTCATTATGTTTATAACTTTGAATTTGAATATCTTGATCAATCTTAGGAATCATTTCCTCACTCCTCTCAGCATCTATTATATCAATATCTAGCCCTTATTGAAAGCCTTATTTCAATAACCAGTCTTTTCCTTTTAAGCTTTCTGGTTCACAATCAAATAATCCTTTATAGCCTTGTTGTCTCAGTGCTTCATAGGCTAAAATAGCTACTGTATTACTTAAATTTAAACTTCTTACTTTTTCTGTCATTGGAAGTCTTAAACATTTATCTAAGTGATTTTTTAGTATCTCTTTAGGTATTCCACTACTTTCACTACCAAAAATTAGATATATGTCTTTATCACATATACTAAAATCCATTTTATCAGGACTTTTTTGACCATATCTTGTAACGAAGTAGAAGTCTCCTTCATTTTCGCTTAAAAAGTGCTCATAGTCTCTGTACACTGCATATTCAACATGTTTCAGGTAATTAGCCGCACTTCTTCTAACGTTCTTTGTATCCAAAGAAAACCCTAATGGTTCTATTAGATGTAGTTTCATATTGGTCGCAGCACAAGTTCTCATGATATTCCCTGTATTTTGAGGAATTTCCGGATGATACAATACGATATTATTCACAGTAATCACTCACTTTCTAACATTAGCAATACTTTTTTAGCTGTTTCATTATACCATGAAACATCTTTATATTTATCAATACTTTTTTTGATGTCTTCTTTAGCGCTTTTTATTCCTTGATTTCCAATTGCACAAACGGCATTTCTTTTTAAAACAAGAGGACCAGTCCAACTAGATGCATTGTTACCATAAATATCTTTAAACTCTCTATTTGACATATTTAATAGTTTTACTAGGTCTATATTTTCAATTCCACTAGGTTCATATTCACTCTGTAGATGAAAATCAATTCCTTTATTTTTTGGACAAACTTTTTGACAAATATCACAACCATAAATTACTTTATCAAAATATGTTATTTCTTTGTCATTCAAAAACACCTTTTCTTGAGAGATATTAGAAATACAAAGTTCTCTATTAAATCCATTATCAAGCGCAGAACTTGGGCATGCATCAATACATATTGTACAGCCATTACAATCATCTTGAACTGAAACTTCATCTTTTTTTATTTCTATATCGACTAGGATAGTAGCTAAATTAAGATAAGTTCCATATTTTTCGTTGATAAGTAATTGATTTTTTCCTAAATAACCAAACCCAGCTAGCACAGCTGCTTGTTTTTCAAGTAAATCAGAGACATCTACACTGAAGTGACTATTAATATTCAGTAAGTCTAATTCCTTTTTAATAGAACTGAATACATTTTTAAGCACTACATGGTAATCAGTATTATAAGCATATCTTGATAACATCCCAAAACCTTTTCCCTTATACTCTACTTCTTTACTCGGGTAGCTTAACCCCAATACTATTATTGTTTTATATTTATCAAAATCAGGTATACGATCAAAAGAATCCTCTTTTCCATAAAAGGATCTTTTATCTAAGTATTCAGATATACTTACATATCCAAACAAATCTACATGCTTACTTAATATACTCGATACTTTTTCTTTCATAAAATATCACCTATATCTAATATAATCAATATATTGTTCAAAGTCAAAAACAACATGGTTCTTTTATTATTACTAAATAGTGCATTTGTTCTAATTATCATACATATTACCTTTTAATTGTGCTTATTTGCTACAATATAATAGGTGGTGAATATGAAAACATTAGGTGAGAGATTAAAAGAGATTAGAGACTTAAGAGGATTTCCACAAAAACAAGTAGCTGCAGTCCTTGGACTTCAGAGACCAAACTATTCAAAAATTGAAAACAATCATCAAAACATGAGCCATAAACAACTCAAGATGTTTTGTGAATTTTGCGATGTAAGTGCAGACTATCTTCTCGGGATTTCAGTAAATAGTAAAAAAACAATTCCAGAGAGTACAATAGATGACCTTACAGAAAGATTAGAATATATAAAAGACGCTATTAACCAATAGCGTCTTTTTTTCTAATTTTTTCTAGAATTTCAGGATCGAATTTCTGTGATCTAAACATTTCTATTTCCTCTTTATAAGGAGGATACAATCTCTCTTTTGAATCAGGAGATTTAGTAACATAGGGAGTTTCTAGTATCTTTGGAACATGCATAAAATCTGGATGATTCACGATATAGTTAAGTGCATCAAAGCCAATATACCCAAATCCTATGTTTTCGTGTCGGTCTTTTCCGGCACTTAATTCATTCTTTGAATCATTTATATGAAAAACTGTAATTCTCTCTTTTCCAATAACTCTATCAAATTCTTGTATTACTGAATCAAAATCAGTCTTTGTGTTATAACCAGCATCATGTGTATGACAAGTGTCAAAACAAACGCTTAATCTAGAACTATCTTTCACTCCATTAATAATTTGAGCGAGTTCTTCGAAATTTCTTCCACACTCAGTTCCTTTACCAGCCATTGTTTCAAGAGCAATTAAAACATCTAAATCTTTTGTATTTTCGATTACTTTATCTAGTCCTTCAATGATATATGGAATACCTATATCTGCGCCCTGTTTAACATGGGCACCTGGATGAAGAACTATTTGCTTTGCACCTATTTTTGCTGTTCTTTCGATTTCGCTAGTAAAAAATCTAACTGCAAAATCTCTTTTTTCTGGATCTGGGTTAGCCAGATTCATAACATAGGGTGCATGAACAACTACATTTTCTAATAATAAGCCATTTTCTTTCATTAATAGAGTAGCTTCTTCAATTCTTAATTCCTCTATTGGTTTTCTTCTTGTATTTTGAGGAGCACCAGTGTAAATCATAAAACTATTAGCATTGTAGCTAAGAGTTTCTTTAACGCTTCCGATTAACATTTCACTACCTTTTAGTGAAACATGAGATCCTATTTTAAGCATATATTATCTCCTATCTCTTGTTTTTACGAAGTTCCTTCAATTTTGCTTTGTGAAGTTCTTTCTTGTATTTTTTCTTATACCCTGGTTTAATTTTAACATTCCTTCTTTTAACATTTAAGCTGTCACCATCACCTGGTATACCTGCTTGTTTTCTTTTGGTTCTTTCATTTCTCATTCTACGGTCAACAAGTTCACCATTCTTGATATCTTTATATATAATATTAATTCCTTTACTTTCTAAGAAATCAAGATAAATTCCATCATTTGGTGAATAGAAACTTATTGCCATACCCGTGTAGCTTGCGCGACCTGTTCGACCGCTTCTATGAATATAAAATTCCATTTCTTTAGGTAACTCATAGTTAATAACATGACTTACTCCATCAATATCAATACCTCTACTTGCAATGTCTGAGGCTACAATATATTGGAATTCTGCTTTGTTTATTCTAGACATAACTTGTTTTCTTTCTCTTGGAGTAATTCCACCATGAAGTTTAGCTACTTTATGTCCGTTCTCAAATAAGAATTTTACTACTTGATCAACTGTCTCTTTTTTATTACAAAATATAATTGCAATAAAAGGATTAATAGTTTTTAATAAATCAAGTAATACTGCTTTATTTTCTCTACTTTTTACAGGAACAAAAATATGTTCTATGTTTAAACTAGATAACTCTTTTGGTTTAATAAATACTTCTTCAGGACTATTCATGTATTGTCTTAGGAACGGTCTGATCTTTTCAGGTATAGTTGCACTAAAAACCATCATTTGAAGGTTTTTGTCCATTACTCCTGCTATTTGTTCTATGTCTTCTAAAAAACCGATTTCAAGAGCCATATCTGCTTCATCAACCACAAATACGTTTGCTTTATATATATTCAATACATTCTCAGTAATTGCTAGGTCTTTTATTTTTCCTGGAGTTCCAATAACGATCATTGGTTGTGACTTTTTGAGTCTCTCAATTTCTTTTTCTCTATTACTTCCACCAGTGTATTTTCTAACATCTATGAAAGTCTCGCTACATTTTGCTATAAAAGCTGCATTATTGTAAATTTGTTGTGCGAGTTCTCTTGTTGGGGCAGTAATTACCACTTGAACATCACTTAATGTTAAATCTAATTTCTCAAAAATCGGCAATAAAAATGCATGGGTTTTACCAGTACCTGTCTGGCTACATCCAATAATATCACTTCCATTTAACACTTTAGGAATAACTAACTTCTGAACTTCTGTAAAACTAGTGAATCCTAAATCATTAATCGCCTTTTTTACGTATTTTTGTTTTATATCCATTATATCTCTCCTCACTATTATTATACAATATTCACATAACATTTCCAAATTAAATGACTATAATATATAATAGATTTGGGTGATATTATGAAAACAATCCGAATTACACCAAGAGGTTATTGCCATGGTGTAGTAAATGCCATTAATACAATAACAAATTTGGACACATTGTCAACTAAAAAACCGATATATATATTAGGAATGGTAATTCACAACAAAAAAGTTGTGGATTCTTTAAGTGAGATGGATTTAATTTCCTTACATGATGAATCAAAAACAAGATTAGAATTACTTGATGAAATTAGTTCAGGAACAGTAATAATCACAGCCCATGGAGTTAGCCCTGAAGTCTATAATAAGGCAATGGAAAAGGGATTATCAATCATTGACACTACTTGTGATGATGTAATAAAAAGTCAAGACACTATTACTGAATACACTAACAAGGGATACGAAGTAATCTTTATTAGTAATAGCGCACATCCTGAAAGTGAAGCTGCGATTGGGATAAGTGATAAAGTACATGTGATTGAGAAGGTAGATGACTTATTAAGTCTAAATATTGATTCTAATAAAGTAGCTTTAACTAATCAAA
>Ga0307991_1002285_pt1 | contig 13054 bp, 9 predicted proteins | sample EllFjometagen131_FD_203146 | JGI IMG/M metagenome (GOLD analysis project Ga0307991, IMG submission 203146) | Marine microbial communities from Ellis Fjord, Antarctic Ocean - #131 | ecosystem: Environmental > Aquatic > Marine > Unclassified | place: Southern Ocean | collected 2014-10-08
CCGGGGGAACTGGAGAGCTGCTGAAAAGCTTTCCCGAAGCGTTAGTGATCTGTCATCCTCAAGGGATCAAACATATGGTGGCTCCAGAGAAACTCTGGCAGGGTTCATTGAAAGTTTTAGGTTACATGGCTGAGGTTTATGGCAAGATCATTCCGGTTCCGGTCGCCAATATCATTTTTGCCGAAGAGCTTGGCAACACCAAAATTCGTGCCTTTCTGACTCCCGGCCACGCCCAGCATCATCTCTGTTTTCTTTTTGCGGATCTACTTTTTGCCGGTGAGGTTGTCGGGGTGCGAAGTCCGGCTGCCAGCGGTATCTATATGCGTCCGGCAACCCCGCCCCGGTTTATACTTAATGTCGCTCTCGATTCAATCGATCGCATGATTGAGCTGGCTCCACACTATTTAGTGATCGCCCATTATGGTTTGGTCGAACCGGCATTAAAGTATCTCAAAATTGGGAGAGATCAACTCAATCTTTGGGTTGAGGGAGTCAAGGAAACTGCAGTGGGGGAGACCGCGCAGGCTGAAGATCGACTTTTCGAGTGGCTTTTGGAACACGATCCAAACTATCGCAGGATTAAAGAACTGCCTCCCGATATCTATGCCCGGGAACGCTATTTCCTAGGCAATACGATGCGCGGGATGAGTGGTTACCTTAAAGATAGCTCCTGAGGAAACGGTAAAAGTGGCGTGAATAGATGTCGGGCAGCATCGGGATGCGATGTTTAACCATATGGTGCAAAGTTTTTTTGCAACCCGCGCCACGGTCAAATAGAAGCGTTCCATAAATACAGTCCTTGTGCAGAATGGCAACAAATATTGCTATTTTACCGACTCTTTGCTATTTTGATCTTCTGATTAGGTATTTAAACCGTCCCTTTAATTATAGTTATAATCTTGCCGTCAAGAAAATAACTTCTGCACATTTCAGTCCTATGGATATATTTCACATCGACCGTACCTATCGCAATATCAGACGCTACCGCCAGATCGTCTCGGTTTTTATCAAATATGGTTTTGGCGGTCTTTTAGAGCAACTCAATCTCGACTACTATCTGGCTCTGGGCAAAAGCCTGATTACCCTGCAGCGTCTCAAACACGATGACCTGATCCGGTTCTCCAAAGGGGAGCGGTTACGACTGGCCCTTGAAGAGTTGGGACCCACCTTTGTGAAACTGGGACAGCTACTTTCGACCCGGCCTGACTTGGTGCCTCCGGGTATTCTTCTCGAACTGCGTAAACTACAGGACAAGGTTCCGGGCTTTCCCTTTTTCGAGGTCAAAAAACTGATCGAAACCACAATGGAAATTCCCCTGGAGGAGGCTTTCTCAGAGTTTTCAAGAGAGCCGGTTGCCGCCGCCTCGATTTCACAGGTTCATCGGGCCCGACTTTCGGATGGCACTGAGGTTGCCGTCAAAGTGCAGCGGCCGGAAATCGAAGAGCTTATTACCACCGATATCGATATAATGTATACGCTGGCTGAATTGGCGGCTAAACATATAAGTGAGATGGAGCCCTATCAGCCGAATCTGCTGGTTCGAGAGTTTGCCAAAAATATTCTTCTTGAACTTGACTTTCATGTTGAAGGACGCAATATTGACCGCTTTGCCAAAAATTTTGCCAAAGATCGAACCGTCCACATTCCCACCGTCTACTGGGCTCAGAGTAGCAGCAAGGTATTAACCCTTGAATGGATCGACGGCATTAAGATTGATGAATTGCAAAGAAGTGGGGGAAAAGATTACAAGCCCGCTCAGCTGGCTGCTAATGGTGCCGACTTTATCTTACGGCAAATTCTTGAATTCGGTCTTTTCCATGGCGACCCTCATCCCGGTAACCTTTTTGTTCTGCCTGGCAACGTTATAGTACCAATCGATTTCGGTCTTGTCGGTCGCCTTGATGATGAACTTGCAACCGCTCTGCTCGACCTGTTGCTTTCAGTATTGAAACAGGATGTCCAAGGCTTGCTGCGAGTTTTGTTCAAGATCGGAGTAGTAGATGAAGAGAAGGTAAACTTAAGAGAATTAAGAGCCGACCTTTATGATCTTCTGGACCGCTATGTCGGGGTCGCCTTAAAAGATCTCAGTTTGCAGAATCTGGTTCAAGACTTTATGCGTATCATAAGCTTTCATCAGATTCGTTTTTTACCAGACTTTATGCTTTTGTTGCGAGTTCTCATCTCGGTTGAAGCCACGGCTCGCAAGCTTGATCCCTCGTTTGATTTCTTTAGTCACACAGCTCCTCTGGTGCAGGAATTGGCGGAAAAACGTTTTTCACCAGAACATCTGCAAAAGATGGTCAGTTCTCAGTTACGAGAGATCTCCTCGCTGCTCGAAATTGTTCCAGGTGCGGCCCGGGACATCCTGAAGAAATTAAGCCGTGGCCACCTGCGTTTTGAATTTGAACATTTAGGGCTTGAGCTCTTCAGTAAGAATCTTGATCGAATCGCCAACCGGATCTCTTTCACGATGGTGGTATCAGCCATCATCATTGCCTCCTCACTGATAATGTCGGCTGATAACGGTTTTAAGGTTTTTGGTTATCCGTTGTTGGGGATTATCGGCTACGTTCTGGCGGGAGGATTGGGTACTTGGCTGGCAATTGCGATTTTAAGGTCGGGAAAGATGTAATTCCCCATCTTGCAAATAAAGTTCAAGACAAGATGGCTAAAATATTCTTTAAAACTACGAAAAGAGCAAAAAAACTTTGGCGTATTTTGCGTTTTCCGTAGTTAAAAAATCCGGTAAATCTTTGGTAACCCGTTCACTTCCAGCTAGGTTTGGTTGTTTTTTAGAGATGGTCGAGTTAGCCGGCTAATTTCCCCATAACATAGGCTTTGACAGCTGCAGTTTCAGCCGTAATCAGATCGAAACGGCAGGGAAGATTTGCCAGTGCTGTAATTGATGGCGGAGCCGTGGGAGGGGTTCCGATCGCTTGCTCGACGGCGTCGGGGAATTTTGCTGGATGGGCCGTAGCTAAGCAGATTATAGCCGTGTCTGTCAGGTTTTGAAGCCGATATTCATGGGCGGCATTAACTCCGGTAGCGGTGTGCGGATCTAAAATATAACCGGTTTTTTGCCAGACATCTTTAATTGTTGTCAGGATAGCCTGATCATCAACCCGGACACTGGCAAAATTCTTTGTCATTTTCTCAAAAAGATTTGAATTGATGACGAGCTTGCCGGAATCAGCGAATTGAGCGAGCATCCCTTTTAACTGTTGCGGATTGCGGTCGTTAAGATAATATAAATAGCGTTCAAAGTTACTGGCCAGCTGAATATCCATCGAAGGACTCAAAGTCGGCATCACCTCACCGTTACTATAAGTCCCGGTTTTGATAAAACGATATAGAATATCATTGGCGTTGGTTGCGAGAACCAACCGTTTAATCGGCAAACCCATCTCTTTGGCCATCCAGCCGGCAAAGATGTTACCGAAGTTACCGGTTGGTACGACGACGGTAAAATTTTTGCGGGCGGCAATCGGAAGTTGGCTGTAAGCACTAAAATAGTAAACAATTTGGGCCATAATACGAGCCCAGTTGATCGAATTTACAGCTCCTAACTGGTAGTCACGCTTGAAGTCGAGGTCGGCAAAGAGCTCCTTGACAACTCGTTGTCCGTCATCAAAATTTCCTTCTATCGCCAGATTGAAAACGTTTTCATCAAGCACCGAGGTCATCTGTTTTTCCTGTATCGGGCTGACCTTGCCATGCGGGTAAAGAATAAAAATATTGATATTTTTTTTGCCGCGAACCCCATGAATTGCGGCACTACCGGTATCGCCGGAAGTAGCTCCAATAATGTTTAGAGACCTCTTTTCGCGAACCAAAAGATATTCAAAAAGGTTGCCGAGAAATTGCAGGGCGACATCCTTGAAAGCCAAGGTCGGACCATGGAAGAGTTCCTGGATATAGAGATCGCCGACCTTTTTCAGAGGAGCTATTTTTTTATTGGAAAAGGTTGCGTAGCTGGTTTCGATGAGCCTGAGTAAATCGGTCGGCGGGATATCATCGCCAATAAAGCGGGAGAAAATGGCCATCGCCAGCTGAGGGTAGGGGAGATTTGCCAGCTCTTCTATCTCGGTGGCTGAAAATGAAGGGATAGTCACCGGCAAAAGCAGGCCACCATCGCTGGCAAGCCCCATCATTACCGCCTGATTGAATGAAATGGGGTCGATTCCGCCTCGAGTACTGATATATTTCATAATACTGAAATCCGATATAAGTCGCTGATTTATAGTACCTGTTATCTAGCGGGCCGAAAATTCATGGACTGCATCGATCATCGCTTTGGCATGGTCAATCGGGGTAGTTGGCAAGATGCCGTGACCGAGATTAAAAATGTGACCGTTGCGATTTTCAGCCTGCTCTATGATTCTCTTAACCCGTTTTCTGATTTCTGAGATTGGCGCAAAGAGGGCAACCGGTTCAAAATTACCTTGAACACCGCGTTCTGAACCGATAATTTCCCACGCTTTTTTAAGATCTTGGCGCCAATCGAGACCGATAATATCGCCACCGGCGGCGACGACCTGCGGTAGAAGGGTAGAAGCCTGGTTGGCAAAATGGATTTTGGGAACATCATAAACATCAAGAGCGTCAAAGATTTTGCGGTTATAAGGAAAGACATACTCCTGATAGTCAAGAGGTCCGAGACAGCCTACCCAACTATCAAAAAGCTGCACGATCTGGGCGCCGGCCTCGATCTGGGCTTTAAGGTAGGAAATAACGGTATCAGTGATCATCTCCATCAATTTATGGTAGACATCAGGGTTGGCGTACATCAAGGTCTTGACATGCTGGTACTGTTTTGAACCGCCTCCTTCAACGAGGTAACTGGCTAGGGTAAAGGGGGCTCCAGAGAAGCCGATCAGAGGAACTTTACCCTCAAGCTCGCGGCGCAGGATGCGAATCGCGTCCATAACAAAGGGCACCGCCTCTTCAGCATCTATAACATGGAGTGTTTCAAGATCCGCTGCTGAGCGGATTGGTCTATCGACAACCGGTCCCCGTCCTTCATAAAACTCAATTGCTGAACCCATCGCTTCGAGAGGTACCAAAATATCAGAAAAGAGGATGGCAGCGTCAATATCCATACGCCGTAAAGGTTGCAAGGTGACCTCAACCGCCAGTTCTGGAGTCTTGCACATCTCCCAGAAGGAGTGTTTCTTTCTCAATGCCCGATACTCAGGTAGATAACGGCCCGCCTGACGCATCATCCAGACCGGGGTGCAGTCCACATCCTGGCGGCGGCAGGCCCGTAAAAAGCGATAATCATTTTTCATCTTGTCATAACTCCTGTAAAAGCTTATATAAAATTTCGCTTTCTGGTGACGTCTGGTTATTATCTTGCAGAACTAAATGTATAACTAGGGCGCGATAGAAAACCGCTAATTTCTCCGATTACTGTGTTAGACTCAAATTTTAAACCTCAAAATACCTAGTGTATTCCTCCGGTTAAAATTCTTGTCTGCCTTGTAATTAAGAAAATTGTCAAGTTTTCAATCCGCTACTAACTAACATAATCGACCATATCATTCAAGAAAATTGTCATTTTTCAAGATTAATGGAGGTAAAGACTGTTGCACTCTCATATTGATTTAACCCCTCAATTCTGGCGTGATTATGTTTTCTCACGTAAACGCTCTCTGGCCCGCAAAAAGGTCGCCACCGGCAAAAAGTGGGATCAGATGGCCAAACATTACCATACTTTCGAAGAAGATGAGGCCTTCGTTGTCGAACAGGGGTGGATCAAGGACGGCCTGTTACAACGTGAAATGCTGGGACCGGATTTAGATGTTGTTGATATGGCATGTGGTCCCGGTACCCATTGTTTCACTTTTGCCGAACTTTGCCGACAGGTAACTGCAGTTGATGTATCGAGTAAGATGTTAGAGCGGGTAAGGTTGCGGAAGGAGGAGGAAAAGATCGATAATCTAATCATAGAATGTCAGGATTTTTATGATTTTCAGGCGTCTCGGCAGTATGATACGGTTTTTGTGTCGATGAGTCCAATCTTGAATGAACTCAACAGCGTCGATCATCTGCTGGCTATGAGCCGCCGCTATATGGCTTTGATCTACTGGGCCGGGGTTCGAGATAATCCTCTTTTTCAGCGCTGTTACCACTTGATATATGAAGAAGATTATCAATGGGATGCGATGGATGTGACGACTATTTTCAACTATCTTAACGCTTTAGGGTACTCTCCAGAAATCACCTACCTGCATCCTGTGTGGAAGCGTCATGATACCTTGGCAAATACGGTTGAGCACATGATCTGGCACCTCGAATTTTACCGCCCTTTAAATGAAATTGAAAAAAATCGAGTCACGGATCTGGTTGCCCTTGAAGCTGATGTTAAGGGGATGGTGACCTATTATACAAAAGTTCGTAAAGGAGCGCTCTTTCTTGATAAAGAAGCTGGTCATTTGTAGTGTATATTTTGTAAAAAAAGAAAATAAGGCTGTAAACTGTATTGACTTTATCTTCTTTTAATTGTATTGCCCGACAAAGTTTATGTTTTATGGGTGTCTTGAAAAATTATAATTTTTCGAGGTACCCTTATTTGTTTGGTTATTTTTGGGGTTCGGTTTGGAGGATTAGATGGACACTTTCAAAAGTGATACGAGAAAAGCGGTAAAGGTTATCGACGGGGTTTGGTGGGTTGGCGTCAACGATCACACTAATCCGCTCTTTGAGGGGCTGTGGGCTTTGCCTGAGGGTATGAGCTATAACGCCTACCTGGTTCGCGGTAAAGAGAAAACTGCCCTGATTGAACTTTCCCGTAATGGTTTTGCCGAACCCTTCATCAAAAAAGTCGAAGAGATTCTTCCTTTAGACGAGATCGATTATATAGTTCATAATCACCTTGAACCTGATCATTCCGGCATTATTCCAATTATCTACAAAAGTTGTCCCCAGGCAAAAGTTATTGCGACGGCCAAAGGCAAGACTTTTCTTGATCAATTTTATGGAGAAGGGGCACGGGTTGAGGCGGTTAAAGATGGTGATACCATTGATCTGGGTGGTCGCACCTTACGTTTTCTCAACTATCCATGGCTCCATTGGCCCGATACCATGTTCACCTATCTGGAAGAGGATAAAGTACTATTTTCTTGTGATGCCTTTGGTGGTTTTGGCGCGGTTGATAAGGGGCTGTTTGATGATGAGATTGACCTTGAAGCTTACTGGTCTGAGTCAAAACGTTATCTGGGGACAATTGTTGCTTCCTACTTAGGTCACGTTGTCAAGGCGATCGATAAATGGGTTAAGGGTGGCATGGGTATTAATGTTCTCTGTCCTTCACATGGTCCGGTCTATCGCAGTAACCCAATGGCAATTATCAGTCGTTATCAGAAGTGGGCCAAAAATGACAAGGGTGACAAAGTTGTTATGATTGTCGGTTCGATGTGGGGCAATACTCACGGAATGGGAAGCATTGTCAAACATCGCCTTGAAAACAACGGTCTTGAGGTTAAATATTTTGATGCCGCCCTGGCCGAACCGGGACAGGTTTTAGGCGAAATGATCAATGCCGGAGGGATTGTTTTCGGGGCCCCGACTTATGATGCCAATATCTATCCCCGACTCGAATATTTTTTGATGCTTTTCAAAAGTAAAAAGAAAAACGGCTATCCGGTGGCAACCTTTAACCAGAACAGCTGGAACGTTAATATCACGCCAAAAATCAACAGTTATCTGGAAGCCATGAAGTCCCAGATCATTCCACCTCAGGTCGTCGGTCATGGAGCCCCCGATGCTGAAGTAAAAAAGGAACTTGAGCTGATGGCGGACAACCTGACCGCAAAGATGAAAAATACCTGTTTCATCCCGCAGAATTGATCTTAACTTATTCATGTTATGAGATCTTGTTATAAGATAGATCGTTTTTTTAACAAGGCCCCTGGCAAATTTTATCTGACAGGGGTCTTGTTTTGTGGGCTTGAAGAGTTTCGGTCTGTACATATATCAATATTGACTGTGGAGTTCTTTATTGTTATAAGGCGTTACCATGGAGATAATAGTCCAGAAGATTATAATTTATGCTGTCCCGATTCTTTTCGGTCTAACTGTTCATGAGTATGCCCATGGACTGATGGCCGACCGTCTGGGTGATCCTACGCCTCGTTTGATGGGGCGTTTGACGTTGAACCCTTTTTCTCATCTTGATCCAATCGGAACCCTGGTTTTCTTCATAACTCAAGCTTTCGGTTGGGCCCGACCAATATCGATAAATTCTGAAAACCTCTCTTCGCCACGTCGGGATCTTATGTGGATAGCACTGGCTGGTCCTCTGGCCAATCTCCTGTTAGCCCTGTTTTGTGCTTTACTTTATCATCTCCACAACTCCATAGTTGGAAATGTGGGCATTGAGGGAGCATGGCTCATGGTCCCGTTCCAGAAGATGATAGTTGCTGGAGTTGTGGTTAATCTTTCCTTGGGATTTATCAATTTAATTCCGATCCCACCTTTAGACGGCGGCCGTATCTTGGCCGGTATTCTGCCGCAACGGTCGGCCGGATACCTTGAAAAAATCGACTCTTATGGGGCCATTCTGCTACTTATTCTGGTGCTCAGTGATAGTTTGAGTTTTTTTCTCTTTCCCCTGCTATCGGCATTAACCGGGCTACTTCTTTACGGAGTTATCTCTTTTTGATGATAGTTTGAGGGGAAACCGTTTTTTTCTTAACCATTCTTACAATTATCCCTTGAGTATATAAATTTAACAATAATACTTAAAGTGTTACATGAGGTTTTTATGGGAGTTGCAAAAAAGAAAGTTGTTTCAGGTATGCGAACAACGGGTAAACTCCATCTCGGACATTACCATGGGGTTTTGACCAACTGGCTCAAACTGCAAGATGATTATGATTGTTACTTTTTTGCCGCTGACTGGCACGCCTTGACTAGTGAATACCAAGACCCGGCAATCGTCAAAGAGAGTACCAGGGATATTTTTATCGACTGGTTGAGTGTCGGTATTGATCCGGAGAAGGCAACCCTTTTTATCCAGTCACATATCAAGGAGCATGCCGAGCTCCATCTTCTGCTTTCGATGATTACACCGCTGCCCTGGCTTTTGCGCAATCCGACTTACAAAGATTCTCAGACGGAGGGGCAGGGAGATGAACAGGCAACCTATGGTTTTCTCGGTTATCCGGTCCTGCAAGCCGCTGATATTATAATCTACATGGCTAACTTGGTACCGATCGGGGTTGACCAGCTTCCCCATGTCGAACTGACCCGGGAGATCACGCGCCGTTTTAACCATCTTTATGGTAAAATCTTTCCGATACCTGAACCGATCCTGACCGAACTCTCCAAAGTAACTGGTCTTGATGGCCGCAAAATGAGCAAAAGCTATAATAACGCCATTTATCTCTCTGATGACGAAGAAACCTTAAAGAAAAAAGTCAGCTCAATGGTGACTGATGTTCAGCGGGCCCGACGCAACGATCCCGGCGATCCAGAAAAATGCAACCTTTTCCCCCTGCATCCACTCTATTCAAAATCGGAAGAGGTGGATGAAATCTGTGCCGCCTGTCCTCGGGCCGCGATTGGCTGTGTGGACTGCAAAAAAATTCTTTTACGTAACCTGATAACCGGCCTGGCCCCGATTCACGAGAAACAACGCTACTATCGAGAACACCCGCGGTTGCTTGATGAGATTATCGCCGACGGTACCGAAAGGGCCCAAGCGATAACCCAGGAGACTATGATAAAAGTCAGAGCTGCAGTCAAACTGAGCTAAGACAATATGGTTCAGATAAAAAAACAAATTCGTTTACAGAAATATATTGCTGATTGCGGGGTGACCTCAAGACGGCGGGCTGAAACCATGATTTCTCAAGGTCGGGTGATCGTTAATGGAGAAGTTGTAGTCCGGCAAGGGCTCAAGATTGATCCGTCGACCGATCAAGTTATGATCGACGGGAAGAAATTGACCTTAGATTATCGCGTTCCCAAAAAGACCCTCCTCCTGCATAAACCGATCGGTTATGTGACCACCATGGACGATCCTCAAAACCGGCCTCTGGTCAAAGACCTTTACGCAGATCTCAAAGAGCGGCTTTTCCCGGTCGGTCGTCTTGATATCAACACCTCGGGCCTGTTGCTCTGTACCAATGACGGAGGGCTTGCCAACCATTTGATGCACCCTCGTTATAAATTTGAAAAAGAGTATCAGATAACTGTAGCTGGATATTTTGACAAGAGTGATCTTGAAGTTTTAAGAGGTGGGGTTGAGCTCGAAGATGGTCCGTCTCAACCTTTCCGGGCGGAAATCAAGCACAGCCACAGCCGGCAAAGTGAACTCTTGATGGTAATTCGTGAAGGACGCAACCGGCAGGTTCGTCGAATGATGATGGCTTTGGGTTTTTCAGTTGTTGCTTTAAGGAGAACCCGGCTCGCTTTCCTTACCCTTGCAGGGGTGCAAAAAGGTTCCTGGCGCTGGTTGCAAGCGGCTGAAGTAAAACGTTTGCGTAAGATGACAGAAGGGGGATCCCTGTAAATTTGGGGCATCAAAGATGAGCTCTCAACCATTAAAGGTGATCTTTCTCTGGCACATGCATCAACCCGATTATCGGGATGCTGAAGCCCGACGCGCCATGATGCCTTGGGTGCGTTTGCATGGTGTTAAAGATTATCTTGACATGGTAACCATCCTGGATGATTTTCCCAAGGTCCGACAAAACTTCAATCTCGTACCCTCCTTGCTGGATCAGTTACAGGGTTATGTTGATGGTAGCTTAAGCGACCAAGCCCTTGATCTTTCCTTGAAAAAAGCTGACTCTTTGACCATTGAAGAACGAGTTATTTTGCTGGGTTCATTTTTTCACGCGCATTGGGATAATATGGTCAAACCCTATCCGCGCTATTGGGAACTTCTCAGACTGCGTGGGTTTCATCCGGCGTTAAGCTCGCTTTATGAGGTCCAGCGTTATTTTTCACAGCAGGATTTTCTTGACCTGCAAGTCTGGTATAACCTGGTTTGGATTGATCCGGTTTTTCGCAAAAGTCACGATCTCCTATCCAGCTTGATCAAGCGTGGTCGAAATTTTACGGAAGCCAACAAACAAGCCCTCATAGAGCTACAGCAGCAGATTCTCGGTAAAATTATTCCTACCTACCGCAGTCGCCAAGAGAGTGGCCGGATTGAACTCTCAACCTCTCCCTATTACCACCCCATCCTGCCACTGCTTTATGACACCAATTTGGCGACGATATCACAGCCGCAGGACCCCTTGCCACGGCTCAGATTTTCTCATCCCGAGGATGTTGCCATTCAAATTAATAAAGCAGTAGAACGTCACGAGTTATATTTTGGCAGCCGTCCGGTCGGGATGTGGCCTTCTGAGGGTTCGGTTTGTCAGGAAATCATACCTTACTTTCATCAGGCCGGCATTAAGTGGATCGCTACCGATGAAGGTATCCTGGCCAACTCTATTGGTCGCGAGGCTGAACGCAACCAGAATGAACTAGTTAAAGATCCGGCTTCATGGTATCGTTCTTACAGGGTTGAAGAGGGGAGTGGTGGGGTTGATGTTATCTTTCGTGATCAGCTGCTCTCTGATCTTATTGGTTTTGTCTATTCGCACTGGAATGAACATCAGGCAGCGGATGATTTTATGCGACGCCTGATGGAAATCAGACAAGCCATGGGGGGCCGGGTCTGCGAGGGGGCCGTAGCCATAATTCTAGACGGTGAAAATGCTTGGGAGCACTATCCTGAAGATGGTGTTCCTTTTCTGCGGGAGCTTTACGGACGCTTAAATGATAGCCCGGATATTGAAGCGACGACCATAAGTGACTATCTTTCTCGACGTAAAGAGCCCGCGCCGCTAATTAAACGAATTTTCCCGGGTTCGTGGATTAATCGCAACTTCAGAATCTGGATAGGACACCAGGAAGATAATCTTGCCTGGGAGTATCTTGGGCAAGCCCGGCGTGCTCTGGTACTATTTGAACAACAGTGCAACGAACAGAAAAATTCCGATAAACAGTTAAAGGAAAACATTAATAAAGCCTGGGAACACATTTATATTGCAGAAGGTAGTGACTGGTGCTGGTGGTATGGGGATGACCACAGCTCAGAAAATGATGCCGAATTTGATGAGCTTTTTCGCCGGCACCTAATGACCGTGTATGACTGTTTAGGTGAAAGGGTACCGGAGTATCTGCACAAACCAATCATTCAGGCCGACAAAACCTTGCACCCAAAGACCGAAATCAGCACTTTCATAAACCCGAGAATCGATGGTGATGTAAGCAGTTACTATAAATGGCAGGGAGCAGCCTTTTATGATATCGCCCAATTGGGCGGAGCCATGCATCGGTCAGAATACTTGGTAAAAGGTATATTTTACGGCTTCAACCTGGAAAATTTCTTCCTGCGCGTTGATATTGAACGTAAATTTCTAGCTGAAGATGGATATAATCTCGCTATAAATATTGTCGACAGCCAACAAAAGAAAGTCGATTATAAAACTTGCTACCTTCATGATGCTAAACGCCTGATTATGATCTACGATAATTTTGCCAATAAAAAACAGGCTCGCATTGAGGAGGGCTCTCAGGATGAAGAAGCTATGCGCTTTGCGATTGATTCTATCTTTGAGTTAGGAATTCCATTTCGATCAATTCGGCTCGAAGCGGGCCAAGATCTTAATTTTTCAATTACCATAAAACAGCACGAGCATGATGTTCAACGCATTCCTGCCAGCGGCTATTTACATATCACAGTTCCGGGCCCGGAGTTTGAAGAGCGCATGTGGTATATTTAGCTAAGTACTTGAATTAAAATACTTTTTATTTTCCTCACGCAAATAATCACTCTCCATATTTATCCCAACTCAAAACGTTTTGTATTGAACAACTTCTGATAAGATGTATTATGTTAACTTTGAGGCAGGATAGAATCGCCAGCGCTCCTCCTCCAAAACCAGTACGATTTAATACTGGACAGCACTTTAGTAATCCTGTTACCATCAATTATTCTTAACTAAGTAACCATCGAAAATTTTAAAACTAAATTTAATATTTAATGATG
>Ga0307991_1002287_pt1 | contig 13046 bp, 16 predicted proteins | sample EllFjometagen131_FD_203146 | JGI IMG/M metagenome (GOLD analysis project Ga0307991, IMG submission 203146) | Marine microbial communities from Ellis Fjord, Antarctic Ocean - #131 | ecosystem: Environmental > Aquatic > Marine > Unclassified | place: Southern Ocean | collected 2014-10-08
TAAAATGTGATAATTGTGAATATAGATTTAAAGACGGCAGATTAAAAGATAGTAATATTTTGATTAAAAATATAAGAATACTGCCGGAACTTAGTAATGCAGAAGCTAAAATAGCTTTGATGCTGGGAATTGTTTTTAATGGAGAAAGTCCTACAATAAATAAAATAGCTTTAAAAGCAAAAATGGATTACCGCACAGTGGGAAAAGCAATTAATGATTTAAATAAAAAGGGGATCATAGATAAGTTTTTATATAACCAAGAAAGTACCAAAATACCCGTAAAATTACGGGTATGATTTCTATATTTTTCAACGGTTTCAGCGCGTAAATGTGGACTAATCTATTATGTTTTTAGGGAATCCCTCTTTATTCTTTGTTTTTTTATGCTTTATCTTGTATTTTATTTCTTATCTTCATGATATTAAAATTATAGTAAAAGAATAATATTAGGAAGTAATAAGACGTTTAAAAATTTAAGGCCTCACTTTTTTCTCTTCATTTTTTATTTATTGTAAGGACAAGATTTATATTTATAACTGTATAAAATAAAAAACCCGAGCGCATAGGCAACTCGGGGCCAGTAAAATTCCATAGTTATGAAATTATAATATTTATTTTAATTCTTCTTTACTAATACCTGCTTGTTTTAAGATTTCCATTAAAGTACCTTTTGGTAAATCTTTCTTATAATAAGGGATGACAACTCTTATTTTGTTTTCAGAATCATAATATATTCGGTGGCTTCCCTTGCTTCTATCCAATACAAAGCCTTTTTTTTCCAGTATTTTTACAACTTTCTGAGAGGTCAGAGATGGTAGTTTAGGCACTTATTTTCACCTTCAAAGTACATTCTAAAACCCCTTCCTCGTTAGGGATCTCTTCGTGATGAGCTTTTAAACTTTCTATGTATAATTCCATGGCTTCCTTTGCCATTTTTATAGCTTCTTCTATTGATTCACCATAGGTAACGCACCCAGGGAGAGAAGGAACAGTTACCGTATAACCGCCTTCCGGTTCTTTTTTAAGTAAAACTCTATAACTTATCATTTGTGAAGTAGGCATCTTAACCCTCCAAATCCCTTTATATTTTGTATTTTTAATCCCCACAGGCTTTTGCCTTGATTATAATTAAAGTTAAAGGCATTGTCAAAATTACGAATTGCCTAAATGTTGCCTCATCGAAAATCTAAATGAAAATTCTTGACAAAACAAAATTATGGCAGTATAATGCAACTAAGATATAGTTGCATAGTATTATTATAAAGAAAGAAAATATATGGGAAAAAACAAAAAACTACTAAAAAGACTTTATACTCTACCAAAAGATTTTACATACAATGAACTAAAAAAATTAATGAATTCTCTTGGTTTTATGGAAGACAATAAAGGAAAAACTTCGGGGTCGCGGGTGATTTTTTATCATAATCAAAATCAATTGATATTAAGATTGCATAAACCACATCCTAATAATGAGTTAAAACTATATCAGGTTAAAGAAATTGTGGATTTTTTGAAAAGGTCAGGTGAAATTGGATGAAAAACCTAATGGAACACAAAGGATATTTCGCAAAGGTTGGATATAGTAGTGATGATGATATTTTCTTTGGGAGTATTGAGGGAATTATTGATAGTGTCAGTTTTGAAGGTGAAAGTGTAGCGGAGCTAAAACAGGATTTTCATGAAGCTGTCAATGATTATTTAGATATGTGTAAGAGGATGGGAAAAGAGCCACAGAAATTTTATAAAGGTAGTTTTAATGTTAGAATTTCCCCGGAAGCACATAAAAAAGCTGTAACCCTCGCATCATCAAAAGGTATATCATTGAATCAATTTGTAGAAAAAGCAATTACTAATAGTCTTAAATAAGAAGAGAATAAGGGATCTTCACAAGTTCTTAATTAGTCGTTGGTGAATAGTTGTAGTATTGCGTAAAAAAATAAGATAGACTCCCATTCCCCGATCAGAGCCTGTCCTCGACCCGATCGGGTCGAGGACAGGCTCTGATTAATCTATTTTAACCAATCCGATTACTTTACTCCGGCTATCCCCAATCTTACAACTACAACAACGTCCGGGGCGGGTAGCTTTCCTTCCCCTTTTCTCCCCCCTAAAACCCCTCTCTCATCCCCCTTCTTTTTACTTTTTTGCTTTGGTTCCAATCCCTTGCCCCGCCCCTATTCTGATACTTTTCGTGATTCTGTTATCGTTTGTGGTTTAGTCTTCTCCCCGTAAAAAAAAGATAATCACAAACACCTGGCAAGTAGGAAAGAGGTATCTTGCCTGGTTTGTGTTTTTCTTCTTTTTCGGTGACTATTTTTGCTCGATTCTGTGCGGTTAGCGATAAGTAAAAACATTCATAAATAAAAAGTTAAAAGAAAAAGAAACATTTTTATTTATGTATTTTCCACCTATCGCCAGGAGAAGAGAAAGAGAGAAAAATTAAAGTAACAATATAATTCACTTCAGCTATTCAAATTTGGTGAATAAATAGAGACAGGCACCTATTTATTTGTTTATACTGATTTGTTAACAATTTTTCAAGTAGCTGAATACAATTTAAGTATGGAATTACCTAAATATTTAATTCTTTATGTTATTAATTTATGAGTAAAAAACTTGACATAAAAGATAAATGTGATTAAAATAAAAGAAAACAGTAAAAACTATTATAGTATTATTAGTTTTATGAGGTTAGATATGTCTAAAAATCAGCAAACTTTAATGAGGAAAAAAGTTCTTTTGAGTGCAAGAAACTTATTCTTTAGCTTTGGTTATTCCAAAGTAACTATGGATGAATTGGCTTCTGAACTTAATATGAGTAAACGGACTCTTTACCAATTATACAATAGTAAAAACAGATTATTAGAAGCAGTCATATACGACTTTTTTCAGGAATTTCAAGAAAATATAAACAAAATTATTAATAATCAAAATAAAAACGCGCTTGTTTCATTAAAGCAAATTATTTCTTTGATACAAAAGCAAACTACCAAGTTTAGCATCCATGGCTTTGAAGATATTCGCAAGAATAATCCACAAGCCTGGCAATTGATAAGCAGTCTTCGAGAAAAAATGTTTAATAGCCGGCTTAGGGAAATACTCAATCGAGCAAAGAAAGAAAATAATCTCCGGGAAGATATCGATGTAGAAATTATTATATTAATAATTCTTAATACAATTCAATCAGTTGTAAATCCTGAGATAATATCTCAACTCTCCTGCTCTACCGAAGATGTTATTGAAATGTTGTCTAAATTTATTATCTCTGGAATTATAAAATCAAATAATAATATTATTTAAACTTTATTCACATAATAATAATAGGAGAAGATATATGAAAAAGTTGGCCAATTTTATCAGAAAATATTCAAAATTAATAATTATCATTACAATTATATTAAGCGTATTCAGTATTACTCAAATTAGAAATTTAGTAGTAGACGATGATATCACCAAATATTTGGCTGAAGGGGATCCAGAGATAGAATTCTATGAGGAAATTTCAGAAAAATTCGGCAGTGATGACAAAAACATAACACTTATTGCCATTGAATATGATGATTTATTTGAATTAAATAATTTACAAAATTTCAAATATATTTCCGAACAACTGGAAGAATCTGATTATATAACTTCGGTAAATTCCTTTCTAAACATGCCAAAGATTATTGCTACTGATTTTGGTATTGAAGTCAGAGAATTTGTCGAAGTATTCCCGAAAACACAACAGGAAGCGCGACAACTGGAACAAGATACATTTGAAGATGAATTAATCCGAGGTTCATATTTATCACCAGATGGTCAGGCTGTCCTGTTAATGGCTGAATCTGTCCCAGATACAAATGGAACTTTACTTAAGAATGAAATTGAAAAAATTGTACATGAAAATATAGAAAATGCAATAAAAGTTGAATACCACGGTTATCCAATTATGGATGCACAAATAACTGAAATGGCTACTGATAATATGTCTTTGGTAATCATTGCAGCTATTATTATTCTTGCTCTGCTTTATTATAGTTTTCGAAGCATTCAAGGAGCAATATTCCCCGCACTTATTGCAATTCTTTCATCTCTCCTGCTATTAGGAGCAGTTGCTGCCTCTGGCAAGACAGTCACCATTATTATATCAGTTATTCCCGTCGTTATGCTTTCTCTATCAACAGCATATGGAATTCATTTTATTAGTCGATACTATGAAGAAAGACAATTCTTTACTCCTGAGAAAGCTATAGAAAAGGCAATAGAATATACATTTCTTCCCATTATGATGAGTGCATTGACAACCATGGCCGGTTTCGCTTCTCTTGTTACTGCTATCATCATACCCATGACTGAATTTGGTATTTTTGCCACAATTGGAATTTTTGTTGCATTTTTACTGGTCATTTTTTTTCTTGGTGCTATTCTTAATGTATTTGCCCCAAAAAAAGTACCAAAAAACTTTACCCATCAATCAGAAGACTTAATAACACGTTTTCTTAAATTCTTAGGAAATTCAATCATTAAAAAGAAAGCTATAATTATTGGTATTATCATAGTTATTATCATCATTTCGGGAATCTCTATAACTCAGGTAAAACCAGACTCATCTATTGAAGCTAGATTAGGGACAAATAATCCTATAACCAAAAGTATGGATTACTTTAAAGAAAAATTTGGTGGAGTAGATTTTCTGTATGTATACCTGGAAGCAGATAATGTAAAGCATCCCTATATATTAAGAAGCATTGATAAAATTCAAAATTATGCTAAGAGACTGCCCTCTCTTTCTCAGCCGACTTCTATTAGCATTTTTCTAACCCAGCTGAATGATGCCATGGAAAACAAAAAGATTATTCCTGCCAATCCAAAAAAGATAGATAATCTGTGGTTTTTTGCTGAGGGAAATGAATTTGTTGATTCTATGATAAAAGATAATGATCATAGCACTGTCCTGCAAATTCGTTCCAGAGAAATGACTTCTTTGGCCGTTGAACAATCCATCCAAAAAGTTGAAGAGTTTATCCAGCAAATACCAAAGAAAATAAAAGAAATTGACATGAGCCAGCTATCGCCTGCAGAAAAAGAGCAATATTATCCCTATATTGCCCAAGAGATTATCAGCTCCTGGCAATCAAATGGAACAGACTTTAATAACGAGCAGTTAGAAGAGTTGAAACAAGAGCTTATCCGTATTATTGCCCTTGATAAAATAGAATTTATTCAAGCAGACGAAGAATTCATAGAAGAAGTAATCAGCCTATCATCTTTAGAACTGGAGGACTTTGCTATAGCAGCTACCGAAGCCCAACCTATTATTGCCAGCTACCTGCAATCTAATCTTGATGATTTGTTATTTATGGAAAATGTAATGAAGCAGTTAGATATTCCTGAATACGATGCTGAATACCTAAAAGATGTCATTGATAGCTCTATTAGTATTGCAACTGAGCGCAGAAAGATTGTATACGCCCGAGAACAGTTAACCAACATATTTAATCTAGAGCTGAGTCAAGATAATTCTAATTATCTCTGGTATCTAACTGATGATTATGTTTATGTGCCTGATCCAGATGGTGAAATTACTTATTCTTTTAATCTGACAGGTATGCCGGTTATTACAAATCGAGTAAATGACAGTGTTTACCAGGGACAAATCAAAAGCATGTTTACTGCTTTTATTGCAGTATTTATACTATTAGCTTTACAGTTTGGTTCTATTTGGATTGGATTCGTTGCAATGATACCCATCATGCTCACTATACTTACTTCCTTTGGTGTAATGGGAATAGGAAATATCTCTTTGAATATCGGTACTATGATGGTAGCCAGTGTCGCCATTGGAGCTGGCATTGATTATACCATTCATTTTGTAAATCGATATAAAGATGAATTAACAAAACATAATAAGATGGATGCTCTAAAAAATACCATGACTGGAACAGGGCGCGCTATATTATTTAACTCTATTTCTGTAGCTGCAGGATTAATCGTTTTATCCCTTTCAAAAATTGAAATGATTTCAATTTTTGGAAAGCTTATTTCCAGTGTCATGATAATAAGCGTAATATATACTTTACTGTTATTACCAATACTATTAAATAGTATTAAATTCAAGGAGGAAAAAAATGTTAAACAAAAAAAATAATAACCAATATTTTATTATTTTCATTATTGTTGGCCTATTCTTTGCTTTTAACTTGGTTGCAGTAGCCAGCCAGCAGCTGACTGCTGATGAAATCACAGATAAAGTCAAAGAAAACCAGGCCGACTATCAAAACAGCAAGACACAGACTGAAATGGTTCTAATCGATCAGGATGGTAAAGAAGAAATTAGAGAAATTCTAATGTTTAAAAAAGATGAAGGCGATGATAAAATTACCATGTTAATGCGCTTTCTCTCACCCAAATCAGTAGAAGGAGTCACCTTATTGAGCATTGAAAACGGTGATAAGATATATCTTTACCTGCCAGCGTATCAAAAGCCCAGAAGAATTGCCGGCTCTTCCAAACAAGAGAACTTCATGGGAACCGATTTCTCCTATGAAGACCTAAGTATGGACTATCAAAATGATGATTATCAAAGAGAACTCTTAAAGGAGACAGAAAAACAGTATATTCTGAAGGCCATAACTTCTGATGAAGAGCTATCCTACAGTCAGTTTATCCTCTATGTCAACAAAGAAAAGTTCTATGTCGAAAAAGTGGAGTTCTTTGCCCTGGATGGACAGCACACCAAGACACTGGAGATTAAAGAAGTCAATTTTGATGATGAGGGCAAAATCACACCCATGAAGATGGAGATGAATGACATCATTGACAAACATCAAACCCAGATGAATATCAATGAGATCGATTATAACCTGGATCTCTCAGACAGTTTCTTTACTATACGCACCTTGCAGAGACCAAGGTTGTAATCACAGGAGGAATAATGATGAAAATTAAATATTACCCCGGTATTCTCTTTCTGCTTAGCATGCTAATTCTGTGTACTCTGCCAGGGTTAGCATTTGATACATCGCAAACATTAGAATATGAAGGCTCTTTTTTGTTGTCTCAACAAACATTGAATCATACTTTAACCCTGGAAATTGATTATTTTCACGAAATTACGGATAATATTTTCCTGGAGGGAGATCTAATGATTCGTGCCACCAATAAGGAAATTGGACAACCAATAGTGATAGCTCCCAATGAAATTTATCTTAGTGGCTATAGTATTATTGAAAATCTTGACATTAAAGCAGGCAAAATAATAAATCGATGGGGAGCAGCTGATATATTCAGTCCTTTGGATAATTTTAATCCCGCACCACCAGAGGTATCTTTGACTAAACAGAAAAGTAAAATCGGGGCTCTTGGAATTAGTGGCACCTACTACCTTGGTAATTCTACCTATCTGTATGGAGTTATTTTACCTAGAGTTATGCCCACTCCATATCCGGATGAGTTTTTAAAAAGCAACTATTTGTTAAACTATGTTTCTGGCTTACCTGGACAAGAGTTTGATATCAGCAAGGTAGAACTTAATTATCAGGAAACAGAAAATATTGTATGGGGATTGCGATTGACTCACAGCTTCCCGACCTTTGATGCCGGTATCAGCTATTATAGAGGTAATTATATGGATCCCTTCCCGGTTAATTTATCAATTTCTCCGGAAAACATGATGGAGTTTACCCTTGGTTATCCCTCCAAACAGGTAATTGGATTGGAATTTCAAGGAGAATTTCCAGGTATTGAAGGCGCAACTTTACGAGGTGACCTTGCTTATGTCATTCCAGAAAAATGGGAATTACAGGGGAATACCTTATTGGAAGAACCTTATTTCCAGGCAATAATCAGCGCTGATTATACTACTGAAAATAATCTATATCTTAATGGTGGTTTTATCTATGGGCTTCCTTTTGAAAGAGGAAATGAATGTTCTCCTTATATCTATCTTAATACTAGCAAAGAAATAGAAAATTATGATTTTAAACCTTTCTATGCAGGTGTATTTAGCCTGAAAGATGCCAGTATGATGAATGTTATTGGAGTAGACTATCAGCTGACTGACAGTGTATCAGCATCAATTAATTATTCCTTTTTACTGGAGGATGAACAATCTAAACTAAGTCAGTTTGAACGTTCACAGGGAATCTATCTATCGTTAAAATGGTTATTTTAAAAGATAATAAAACAATTATTCTTAATGATTGTCTTTTAAAAAAGAGGTAAAAATAAAATATTAAAAACGAAGAGGAACAATGATCAGGAGAGAAAATAGGCCGTGTGATGAGCAGGAATAGAAGTGCAGTCCTACGATAAGAAGTATCTCATTTAGCCCGCCTTTATATTTTTAACCAGGCTAAAAAAGCTTTTAACCGGTTAAAAATATAATGCTTTTTTTACTTCACATAACAAAGCTTTATCGGATAAGATAAACCCTCATAACGATAGTGAGATCGAATATACACCTGTTAAGTGACCCGAGCAACATCGAGGGCGAGCAACCCGAAGAATTGCAAAGAGTCGTGGACTTCGACTTTTTACTCTGGTAATTCTAATGTTCGTGCCTGCCTTTTTCCTTTACTTCTTCATGGTCTCCATTACCTATTATGCTTGTATACAGTTGGTGGGAGTATACAACAAACCCTATGAATGCATGAATATATTCCCTCCCTGCGGCAATGTCATTCTCGTTGTAGTTTTTCTTCGAGTAGACAAGCTTGAATCTTCTCTGAAGTTCCTCCTCGACCGTGTAGTTGATGAAATGTATGACCTCTTTTGGATCGCCTGTCTCTATTACTTTTTCAGCCTTAGGAACTACCGGACCTTCATCAAGACCAGCAGGTTTGACCCCGGTATATGAGGCTCCTTCTCCAGCTCTATGTAATCGAACAGCGGTTTCGAGAACCCAATCATCAGCGACATCTTTTGCCTCTTTTCCTAATTTTCTAGCTTTCAAGGCTTTCTCAAAGACTTCTTTCATCTCTTGTTCTGTACTCTCTGAGATCCATATTAATATTAAATTTACATTTCCAGTTTCTAACGCCTTTTTTACGGCCTTGGCAACCGGGCCGTCTCTCGTATCACAATGTGGTGGCATATCATAACCCTCCTTTCTTGCATGTAATTTGATTTACATTCATAAATGTTAGATTTTTATATGCTCGAAGTCCACGATTTCACTTAACTTAAAATGACCGAACTACTTCATTTATGCACGACTCTAGGTAATATTTCGAAAATTAACCACTATACAGGTACACGACTCTTAATTATCCTTATGGTATATCTTTATAGATTCTTATTCTTATCTTAAACTATTAAATTGATATGATATTTAAGTTTTCATTATCTGTATACCCATCATCTTGACGCCATCTTGTGTTTTCATAGATAGTGTTGCTGGTTCAGTAATTAGACATTGTCCTTCTTTAAGGATAATTTTTTCTTGATTAACATTTGCTTCTGCTGTTCCTTTAATAACATAAAAAATTACATAAGAAAGCATTTCACAAGTTGGCATCTCTCCGCCGGGTGGAAGTTCGATAATTCTTGCTTTAAACTCCTTGGCTTTATAAAAGACATTCTTATGTCTATCCTCATAGGGATATGACTTCATTGTCTTAAGATTAAATAGCTGCATTATCCTCAGCTCCCTCTACTTTGGTTTTATCAGTCCATTTAATTATTTTTTCTACAGATAGACCCATAATTATTACAAAAATAATGGTTAAAATAAGTCTTAATGCCATAAATTTTAGTCCAAGAAATTTAAGCTCTACCATCTCTTGAGGAATCTTTATACACGCCCAGGCGGAAAGAAAAATAATAATATTGGAAATTTTAGCTCCCTTTTTAATTAAGACTGCAGCAACCGGAAAAGCCACATAAAGGGGACCTGTCGGCAGTGCACCAAAGAATATAGCAAGAAAAATGCCTTTTATTCCCGAAGTTTTTCCTAAATATTTTACAACCGTTTCTTTTGATACCCACACTGCAAAAAGTCCCATCAATACCATTACGGCGGGAAGTATCCAAATCATTTCGATAAAAAATTCCCATGATGACGCAGTTATTACTTCTCGTTTGTCAGGAAATAACGATATAAGGATTATTGCAATAGCTGTTGCAATTCCGAGAATAATTATATCTCGTATCATCCCTTTTCTTTGCTTTTCTTTTATATTTTTTTTCATAGTATAACCCCCATAATAAGAGCAATAACAATTGCAATAATAAAACTTATTCCATTTCTAAGTAAAGCTACTTTCTTACCTAATTCTTTTATTTCCAAAGGTAAGGTAACCATCCCAATCATAGTTAATGTGGTAATGAAAGCGGCAACTGCAGTAATCGATGCTCCGTTTTTAAGAAGTGACGCCGCGAGAGGGAAGGCAATTAAAGATGGGATATGCATAATTGCTCCTATTAATGCGATCAGAAATACTCCCCAAAATCCTGCATGCTCACCAGCAATCTTGGAAATTTGAGCCTGTGGTACAAAACCTAAAAGCAAACCTATAAAAATTATTATAATAAAAACAATGGGCAGAATACGGATGAAAGACTTTGCTGCCCCCAACAGGGATTGTTTTGTTTTTTTTCTATCTTTAATAAAAGAAAAAATAAGACAACCACCTGCAAAAATATTTATAAAAATAACAGTTATATTCATTTATATCACCTCACATTTTCATTTAGGTTATCTGTATGATTATTAAGTATCCCTACTTGCGTCTACGGCCGTTATTAGGACTTCATTCGCCAGCCCAGTGCCTCTTCTTGTGGGCAGGCAGCGATGCAAGCCCCGCAGGCAAAGCAGTCAGCGTGGATTTTCTTCCCTTTATAAAAGTCGCCCATTGCCTGAGTGGGACAAGCTTTCACGCACAATTTACATTTTTGACACACTTCCCAATTGATACGCGGTCGCAACAGGCTTACTTGCTCCACTATCCAGCCGATTAGCCCAAAGGGGCAGATAAACTGGCACCAGGGCCGGTAAATAAACAGACTGGTGATGAGCAAAGCAGATGCGAATAACCCGATCCATAATGTAAAATTAAATTGAAAGAGTTTGAACGGGTCAATGACTTTAATCCAATCCAAACCCGCAACCACCAGACCTGTGACTAATGCCACGAAGGAGATGATGCGGACTGTGTTGGAGAGCCAAAAGGGCGGTTTCCACTTAGGCAGTGGTACACGGTGTAATAGGTCTTGCAGCAGCCCCAACTCGCAACCCCAGCCACAGATGGACTTGTTGGAAAACCAAACCATCAGCAACAGAATAACCAGCATCATGATGACAGGGAGTATGAACTGTTGGTTCACCAAGGTGAATGTAAGCAGGTTGCGTACAGAAAAAACCGGATTGGGATTTACGCCTTGCCTGGTGACAAATCCAAAGGCGAACCCAAAGATCAACACTCCTCCGATGAGAAAAGCGAGACGTACCTTGGGCGTTGCTTTGCGACGGCGCAGCAGGATGGTAGCAATCACAATCACTGTAACCCACAGAACGGACTTTATCAGAATAAATGCGTTAAAAAGTGACAATTGGTTGGGCATTATGAAATCTCCTTTTTATTGATTTAATTTGATTTATTTATTTCTTTTTTAAAACGCAGGGATGATTTTTTTCGGAAATATCACCATGACATTTCTTTATCTGTTCAGAAGCGCATTCCCCCGGTTTACCCATAAGTCTTTCCGGATATTTACACTCTTTTTTATTTACTTTTTTACCCATATTTATTACCCCTTTTAATTTTAGTGTTACCGGGAAATCTTTTAAAAATTTATCTACCTTTTCCCTGTCAGATGAATAATGCACCCAATAACCTCTTTTCTCTATCTTAACCAAGCCGGATTCCCTTAAAATCTTGAGATGCTGGGATACCGCTGGCTGGGAAACTTGTAAAGAATTAACTATCGCATTAACACAAGATATTCTATTATTTAACAAGAGAAATATTTTAAATCTGGTTGGATCAGATAAAGCTTTACATATTTTGGTAATTTTTTCAATTTCATAATTGGTCATTGATATCTCCTGTTATATAAGTATATTCATAATTACTTATATATTAAAAATACTTTCTTGTCAAGTAGATTAACTTACTGAGTAATCGTTAATAATTATAATTTATAAAAAAGGAGGTGAAAAATAGAATGGCAACAGTATTAGGAGATGTAACCAGTTATAAGAGACTATATATGCAATTTAGAGATAGTGCTGCAAAGACAACAAATATCACTTTAAATAATCCTAAAAATTTGGATGACGGGGATTATGTCGATTTAGCGGCACAAGATGCATCAATAGAAGGAGTTATGGATACGATCATCGCTAAGAACATCTTCCATAATAATGGTAATGACTTAGTGGCTAAGGTAAATGCCCGCATACTTGATTATAGTTCAACTGATGTTGTGGACGTGTAATACTAATACTAATTTAATATAAAGTCTCCTTGGAAGGCTCCGCGGACCTTCCCTGGAGCATTGGGAAGGAGCAAAAAATGATAGAAGGATTTATCACAAAATACCTGTTGGATTTTGCCATTGTTTTTATAGTAGGCATGGTAAGTAAATTGATGATCAGTAAATTTGGAGAAGACCGGGCAAGCAAGATCAAAGACGCCATTCTTTCCGCCATGCTTTGGGCAGAAGAAGAACTGGGAATAGGTAATGGTGAGGAAAAGTGGAAAATAGCCTGGGTTAAATTAATTGAAATATTAAGGAAACAGAAAGTCACCTTAAAAGAGGGTGAAATTTCCTATGTAAAGGATCTCATGAAAGCTACCGTTCCGGAGGTGAACGAAATTGTTTATAAGGCTATGCCGGATATAGTCAGAAACGGAAGGACATTAAGATATAAATAAATTATGGGGATAATAAATGATATAGAATTAACTGAATATTTTTCTTTATGTGAGTTTGGGTGCCCCTGCTGCAGGCGGGTTATGCTATCACCGGACTTACTTACCAGGTTAAACCATTTAAGGATGGTGATAAATAGGCCGGTATATATCAATTCCGGTTACCGGTGTAAAGAAGAAAACCATAGG
>Ga0307991_1002288_pt1 | contig 13046 bp, 8 predicted proteins | sample EllFjometagen131_FD_203146 | JGI IMG/M metagenome (GOLD analysis project Ga0307991, IMG submission 203146) | Marine microbial communities from Ellis Fjord, Antarctic Ocean - #131 | ecosystem: Environmental > Aquatic > Marine > Unclassified | place: Southern Ocean | collected 2014-10-08
CCTCCCTGGCGGATTCGATCATAGCGGGGTACATCGATTTGAATTCATGGATCTCGCCCGCTTCCGCCTCTTTCAGGTTTTCAGGCGTGCTGTGTATCCCGCCCAGAGCCTTCAGGTGGGCGTGGGCATGCACGGTCTCCGCCTCTGCCGCAGCCCTGAACAGCCTTGCGGCCTGGGGATAGCCCTCCTTATCCGCCTGCTTCGCGAAGGCCAGATATTTTCTGTTTGCCTGCGATTCTCCCGCGAATGCCTCCTGAAGATTCCGGTCTGTTTTGCTCATCATTGTTCTCCTTTCAAAAGTTTGTCTGAAAGTGAATAACGATTGTAATCTATGCACGCCTTCGGGAAAAGCAAGGTGTGGATTGTCGGCATCCCGCCCAGGCGCCTTGAAGAATGAATCACCGCAGCAAGGGTTTTCACTGCTGGATTGGCATCGGGAGCTGATAACCCTTTTCACGGAATAATCTCAGACAGACATCCACTACGTCACGGTCGTAAAGGGTTCCTTTGTTATTTTCAATCTCCTCGAGGGCTGCCTCGACGCCCAGGGCGACACGATAGGGCCGGTGGGAGGCCATGGACTCCACGACATCGGCCACGGCCATGATGCGGGCCTCCATGATAATCTCATCCCCCTTCAGATTCCGTGGATAGCCTGAGCCGTCCATCCGTTCATGGTGCTGGTAGATGATCTCCGCCAGGGGCCAGTCGGTCTCCACGTTCTTCAGAATCTCATATCCTTTCTTGGAGTGTTCTTTGATCAGGGAGAATTCGATATCCGACAGTTGCGTCGGCTTGGACAATATCTCCGCAGGGATGGACAGTTTCCCGATGTCATGGATGGATGCGGCCATGCTGATGGCGTCTATTCTCTCCTGATCAAATCCCATTTCCGTGGCGATGGCACAGGTAAGGTCCGCTGACCGGAGCTGATGGCCGGCTGTATAGGGGTCTCGTGTCTCCACGGCGGACACCATGGCTTGAATGGTTACGCCGACCGACTTTCTGAGCCTTTCCAGGGTCCCCTGAAGTTGCTCCTCCGCCTGTCTGCGGGTGGTGATGTCCCTGAACACACCGAGAAGCCCGGTCACTGTACCCTGACCACCCCGAATCCAGGCGATGGACGTTTCCACCCAGCGGGTTGAGCCGTCCTTATGATAACATTCCAGCTCAACATTTATGCTTCGATTAGGATTCACCTCACCCCCTTCTTCGACTGCAAGTTCCTCTGCCAGGAGATTCGACGCATAGGACAATGAATCAGGGGTCAGTTGTTCCTCAATGGGCTGGAGCATTCGTTCTTCCGGGGTGAATCCGAGCATCGTCTGAAGCGAGGGGGTGACGAAAGTCGTCCGCAGGTTCATGTCCGTTATCCAGACAATATCGCTCATCCTTTCGACAATCATCCGGTAGCGTTCTTCGCTTTCCCGGAGTTTCGCTTCTATCTCCCTGCTCTGTGTGACGTCACGGGTGATGCCACGGAACCCGATCGGGTTCCCCTTCTCGTCCCTCATCAGGGAGACGGATATCTCGAATATTAATGTGTGGCCATGAAGGGTAGCCTCATGATCGGCAGACTCCGACGGCTTCCCGGTCCGATAGACCTGGTTGAAAATCCGATAGAGCGTTTTCTGTGCTTGAGGAGCGGAATAATCCCGATAACTCATCCCCATCAACTCCTCAGGGGAAGTATTCGTTAACCGTAGCATGGCGTCGTTGAAGAAGGTAAACTTTCCTTCAAGATCAATCTCCCAGTATCCATTCTCTATAGATTCAAGAATGGTGCGGTACCTCTCTTCACTCTCTCTCAGCTTTTCCTCGGCCCGCCTGCGGTCGGTGATGTCACGGCTGATCATGAGAATGCCGGTTGGTTTCCCCTCTTCATCCCGCTGGAACACCGCTGTCAATTCTCCCCAGACCGTACCCCTTTCTTTATGATAGAGTTCCAATTCCAGGGTCCGGAAACGTTGGAGGTCGACGGGTTCACCGCTGAATTCCAGCGCGAGCTCTTCCGTCATCGCTTCTTTAACCAGGCGGTACGATTCGGGCGTCATCTGCTCCTGTACTGGTATAGCAATGATTTCTTCAGCGGTATATCCAGTCACCCTGACTTCCGAGGGACTTTGATAGATGTAATGAAAATCAAGATCGAATAGGCTGATGCTATCATGCATATTCTCAACGAGCATCCGGAAAAGAGTTTCACTCTTCAGCAGTTCTTCTTCGGCGCGTTTCAGCTCGGTAATATCGCGCGCTGTGGATAGTACGCCGGATACCCTGCCTGTCTTATCTTTGAGCACACGGGTCCACCAGGCCAGCAGGCGATCCTGCCCGTCCTTTCGTTTCTGCCAGCTCTCGACATAGATCACGCCTTCGTCGCCGTCGAACAGCGGTCTCACCGTGTCGTACGTGTCCTGTTCACCGATGAAATAGTACTCGGCTTCCCTGCCGATCACGTCGTCTCCGAAGAAATCGAGGCCGGCCTGGTTTGCCCACGTATAGACTTTGTGAGAATCCACTTCCATGATGATGTCCGGAACCGCGGCGAGGATGGCCTGGTGACGTTGTGAGACGGCGGCCAGTTCCGCCGTCCGGCTTGCCACCTGCCTGCGCAGGAACCAGGACCACAGGGAAATCGCCAACAGGATCAGGATGAGCGGAACGAAGACCATTGCAACATAGCGGAGCAGGCTGATAAAGGACAACTCCTTTTCCCTGTATATGCCCATCCATTTCTCATAGATGCGGCGGTACTCGCCGCTTTCCTCCAGAACCTTCAATCCCTCGCTGAACTGGGCCAAAAGCGGTCTGTGATTGTTCGGGACAGCGTAGCAGTACTCGGTTGAAATGAGAGGTTTCTTTCCCACGACGAGGTTTGTCAGTCCCTCTTTCTTGATGCAGTACAGGGCCGTTACCCGGGAGACCAGCGCGCAGTCATGCTTTCCCTCGGCCAGTTCCCGCAGGGCGACCTCCTGGGCGTCAACGACTGAAACCTCCTTTCCGAGACCGTTTTCCAGCGCGAAATCGTGCATGATGTCGCCCCGCTGCACCACAATGCGCCTGTCCGCTAGCTCGCCGACCGTGGCCGGCGGATCTCCCTCGCCCCTCCGCACAACGCTGACGCAGTGATTCAGGATATGCGCTTGCGAGAAGTCAAATTTCATATCGCGCTCGAGGGAGTAAAACATGCCCTGAACGGCGTCGATGTCTCCTCGCGCCAATGCCTCCCGGATTTTCACCCAAGGGCCGAGACGAATCTCGATATCCAGGCCCATTTCCCGGGCGATGGCGCGTGTGAGTTCTACGTTGTAACCGGCGGGGCGTTCCTTTTCATTCAGGTATTCATAGGGCGGGAAGTTGTGGTCCCCGCCGACCACGATGCGCCGGTGAGAGGGCAGCTGTAGGGCGGCGAACCACTTGGAGTGCAGATGGCGGTAGGTGCCGTCCGCCATGATCAGGGCGAGCCCTTCGTTCAACAGGGCCAGCGTTTCCCGGTCGCCCTCCCGGACGGCGAAGCAGAAATCCTGCCGGTAATCCTCGATGGGCTTGTTGACGATGCGAAGATTGGTCAGCCCGGCTTCCTGGATGAGACGCAGCGCCACGAGACGCTGGATGACCACGGCGTCGTAACGGCCTTTGGAAAGCTCGCGCAGGGCCTCATCGAAGGTGGCCGTCGTGTGGATATCGATGCCGCGGGCCTCCCGCCTCAGGAATTCCTCGGCGTTGTCCCCTTTCATGACGGTAACCTGCCGCCCCTTGAGATCACCCAGGTCATTGATATTTTTTGTGTTTTCTCTGACGACGATCGCGCCGTGAATGGACATGTAGGGGAAGGTGAAATCAAAAAGGTCTTCGCGTTCCGGCGTGCGGCCCACTAGGGGGAGGGCCTGCACCTTGCCCCGCTCCAGCCAGCTTTTGACGCTGGCCCAAGGTCCGGTGCGGAAGGTGACCTCGCGCCCCATGGCGGTGAGGGCAGCGCGCATCAGCTCCACCGAAAAGCCGCCTGCGCGGCCCTGCGCATCGACGATGCAGAAGGGGGGATAGTTGATCTCGGAGGCGGAACGAATGGACGGTTTGCCGGTTTGGGCGGCGTTGCCGGCCCCGACGGCAATTCCGAACACCAGCAGCATCGCGACCGCAATGGCGCCGAAAGGTTTGAATCGGACTTGGCAATCGGTCTTCATATTCGTAACTTATCCCCGCGGCTGACATGCAAGGCCTTGAAAAAAGTACATCCGATATGAACGTGTCTGGACAGCCGCAGCGATTAGATAGTACGGGTTTTACGTGAAATGTCAAGGAATTTCGGGGAATACGGTTTTCGTGGGGGCGTCGCTATTCAAATATTTTTCCGGGGTTGAGTATTTGAAGGGGGTCAAAGATTTCTTTGATGGCCTTCTGGATGCGGATGGACTCCGGAGAGAGTTCCATTGGAAGGAAACGCCTCTTGGCGATCCCGATCCCGTGTTCGCCGGAGATGGTTCCACCCATGGAAAGAACCCTGCGGAGAAGGTCTCTGATCCCTTCCTCTATCCGGGCCATGTTCTTCCGGTCTTCCGCGGTGATGTTTACGTGGATGTTCCCGTCCCCGGCATGCCCGTAGGAGTAGACATTCATCCCGTACATCCCTTCGAGTTCGCGCAGGCCGCCGACCAGCTCCGCGATCTTTCCAATGGGGACAACGACGTCCTCGTGGAGGAAGAGCGGAAACCGCTCCTCGATCCGCAGGGAGACTGCCCGGCGAATCTCCCAGATCCGGGCCCTTTTGAGGGAGTCGGGGGCCATGATGACGTCGGTCGCGCCACAGGCCATACAGATCTCGCCGATGGCCTCTGACTGCCTTTCTATGATGTCCTGGACGCCGTCCGTCTCGATAATGAGCATGGCCTTCGCCGTCTGTGCCTCCTCGAAGGGAAGCATGTCTTTCGTTATCTCAAGGCAGCGGTCATCGAGGAACTCAGCGGCGCAGGGGACGTGTCCCCGGATCAGCATGGCGGTGACCGCCTCCATGGCGGATGTCAGCTCAGGGAAGAAGGCGACCATCGTTGTTATGGCCTGCGGGAGGGGGATCAGTTTGAGAATCAGTTTCGTGATGACGCCCAGCGTCCCCTCCGAGCCGAGGAGCAGGTGGCGCAGGTCGTAGCCGACCACTCCCTTCCTCGTCCGCACACCGGCCTCGATGATCTCGCCCGACGGGAGCACCGCCTCAATCCCGAGGACGTAGTCCCGGGTGGTGCCGTACTTGACACAGGAAGGACCCCCGGCGTTCGTGGCGGCGTTTCCACCGATGGAACAGGTGTCCAGGCTCGCGGGATCGGGGGGATAGAAGAGGCCTTTCTCCTTCACGGCATTCTGGAGACCGAGCGTAATGACGCCCGGTTCCACCACCGTGATCAGGTTGTCCTGCTCGATGGCAAGGATACGGTTCATCTTCGCGAGCGAGAGCAGGACACCGCCGAAGAGCGGAACCGATCCCCCTGCCAGACCGGTGCCCAGGCCCCGCGGGGTGACGGGGAAGCCGTGCCTGTTCGCCAGGCGAAGCAGTGCCTGGATCTGCCGCGCCGATGTCGCCACAACGACAAGATCGGGGGTGCAGGAGTCTTCCGTCGCGTCCTTTCCAAATTCGGTAAGCTTTTCGGGGTCCTGGATGACCGCGTCGGCGCCGACGGCCTCTTTGATTGCGCTCAGGATTTCCGGTGTGATGGGTGAGTATGCAGGCATGGTATCAACCCTGTCTAGCCGTATTGTTCAAAACCGGGGAGGTGGAGCCGGTCCTCCAGACGACGGAGGAGCCAGGCGGCCAACGAGGTCAGGACAAGGTAGATTGCCCCGATCACCATAAAGGTCTCGGTGTACCGGAAGCTGTCGGATGCGATGATCTTCCCCTCGCCGGTCAGTTCGATGCAGGTTATCATGTAGGCCAGCGACGAATATTTTATCAGATAGATGATCTCGTTTCCGCACCCCGGAAGCGCCCGGCGGAATGCCTGGGGGAGGGTGACGAAGAGGATCATCTTGATTTGTGAAAAACCGAGCGCCCGCGCCGCGAGCGTCTGCCCGGTCTTGACGGACAGGAAGGCGCCGCGCACATATTCCGACTGATAGGCCCCGCTGCACAGGGAAAACCCGATCACCGCGGCGACAAAGGCGGGCAGGTAGATCCCGATATAGGGGAGGCCGAAATACCATATGAAGAGCTGGACGACGAGGGGAAAACCCCGGAAGACGAGGACATATCCGTTGGCGATCGTCTTGACAAGGGGATTGCCGTAGACCCTGAGCGCCCCGACGGTGACCCCTATGATGATGCCCAACAGGGCGGACGGGATGATCAGTTGGACGCTGACCCACAACCCACTAGCAAGGGCGGAGACGATGTCCGGTTGGAAGAAAAAGAGTTCTCTCATAATCAGGAAGACGAATTTCCGTACAGTTCGGTTATCTTGGAGCAGAATTCCCTGGTCCGGGCATAATCGGCCCGATACAGGACCTTCTCCGGAGGGCCCACCTCTACAATTGAACCATCCTCCAGAAAGACAAGTTCATCCGCTACTTCACTCGCAAAGCCTATATGATGTGTCGACATGATCATGGTCATCCCGTTTGATCTCAGGGTCCGTATAACATCCAGGACCTCCGATATCAACTCAGGGTCGAGGGCCGACGTCGGCTCGTCGAGAAGCATGATCTCCGGGTCCATGGCAAGGGCGCGCGCGATCGAGACACGCTGTTTCTGTCCCCCGGAAAGTTCGGCCGGATACTGATGCATATATTCCGTGAGTCCGACCCTGTCCAGCTCAAGGACGGCCCTGTTTCGTGCCTCATTCCTGCTCAAGCCTTTGACTCGCAGCAGGCCTATCTCTACGTTGTGAAGAGCAGTCAGGTGATCGAAGAGGTTGAAATCCTGAAATATCATCCCCACCTTCTGGCGGTAGTCATAGAGAGCCTTTCCCTTGGCACGGACGATCTCCTCTCCGTCAAGCCATATGCGCCCCCTGTCGGGCTTGATCAGGAAGTTAATGCACTGCAGGAGGGTGCTCTTTCCCCCTCCGGACGGTCCGATGAGGACCTTGAGCTCTCCCCTGTTGATCGATAGGGAGGCATCCTTGAGGACCTCCTTGGCGCCGTACCGCTTTGTCATATGTTCAATTCGGAGGATGGGAGTTGTATCAGCCATATAAAAAATCCTTATGAGGAGTACCCCGGGATACGGACCTTTTCTTCCAGTATCCGAAGCCCCTTTGTTCCGAGATAGGTCAGGATCATGAACATGAACCCCGCCGCAAAATAGAGGGGAAGATGTTCATAGGTCCTCGATGCGACGAAATGCGCGCGGGCCATCATCTCCATAACCCCTAATGCATAGGCAACCGCTGAATCCTTGAGGACGATGGAATACTCGTTTGACCAGCCCGGTATGGACAGACGAAGGGCCTGCGGCAGAATAATCAGGAGGACTGCCTTCCCGTCGCTCATGCCGAGGGCGCGTGCGGCCTTCATCTGTCCCTCGGGCAGAGACATGATCGCGCCCCGGAATATCTGTGACTGGTAGGCCGAACTGATCATCCCCAGCACAATGACGGAGACGGTAAAGGCCGAAAGGTTGATCTGAAGGAGGGAAAACAGGCCGAAGTAGAAGAGAAAGAGGAGGACAAGGAGGGGTACGCCGCGGAAAAACCACACGTACACGGCTATCAGGCGGTGCAGCCATCTGTCGCCGTAGACCTGCCCAACGGCAAGGCTAATGCCCACAATCACGCCGATCATCATCGCCCCCACGACCACCGCTATCGTAACCAGTGATCCCCGGAGGAGATAGGGGAGGGCGCCGTATAGTACGATCAGACTTTCCGTCATTCAATCTCCCGGTTATAAAACAGGGAAGGCACCAGGATACCCCCTGATGCCTTCCATAAAAGACCATGCATGCGAGCGTCTATGGACGCGACATCTATTATGGTTTGTACTTTTCCTTCAGTTCTTCCCAGTAGGGGGAAGCCATCAGTTTTTGGAGTCCCTCGTTCATCATCTTGAGGAGTTCGGTGTCCTCCTTGCGAACGGCATATCCGAAGTCCTCACTGGCCATACCGAAGGTTCCTATAATCTTGACGGGTTTTTTCCTCATGGCGTCTTTCGCGGGGGCATCATCCATGGCGGCCCCGACGATACGGCCGTTCAGGATATCCTCAATCGCGAGGGGTGCTGAGTCGTATTCTACGAGTGAGAAGTCTTTTCCCTTGGCGATCAGATTGTCTTTCATCCACTTCGCCTCGGTGGTGCCTCTCTGAACGCCGATCTTGTTTCCATTGGACAGCAGTTCATCCACCGACTGGGTGCAATCCGCCGGAGCCACGATGACCTGGGCGATTTTCCAGTAGGGGATGGTAAAATTGACCTGCTCTTTTCTCTTGTCGGTGATGCTCATACCGGAGGCGACCATATCGATCTTCTTCGCAACCAGGCTGGGGATAATTCCGTCCCAGTCCATCGGCTGGTGCTTGACCGTGAAACCCATTTCCTTCGCGATCCAATCAACGGACTTTACATCAAACCCGTCCGGAACGCCGTCTTTGTCAACATAGGCAAAGGGTGGAAAGTTCGCATCGATACCATTGATATATACCTTTGCAGACGCCGGCCCCTGCTTAAAATAATAAACGCCGCCTGCGATGACGATGGCCACCAACAAAATCAGAGCCCAAAGAAATTTCTTACCCATGGAAAAATCCTCCTTTTGTATAATAGCTTTTGACGTGTGCGCCGGAAAGGCGCGTATAAAAGCTGCCCCCTGAAAAATGGTGGAGATGAGGGGGCTCGAACCCCTGACCTCGGCATTGCGAACGCCGCGCTCTCCCAGCTGAGCTACATCCCCATTGAAACGCCGTTAGGTGGAGTTCCATATCTCATATAAAGGGGATATGTCAAGCAATTGTTGGCTGGTACCGGCCGCTTCATCAGGAAAACACACCCAGCGATTGCGCCTTTTTGTATACCTCCCTGGCCTTCTCGTGAAGACCCTCCTTCTCGCAGGATTTTACAAGGCCAAGATAGTAAAAAGGATTGTGCGGATCTGCCGCGACGGCCCTTTCAAAGGCCTCTACCGCCAGGGCATGGTGGTTTTCCCCGGCAAGCATGTTCCCCAGACGGTTGTAATATCCCCCCGCGAAGACCGGATCGAGCCGGACAGCTTCTTCGTACGATGCCCCGGCATCCGCCAGTCTTCCCTGCCTGATGAATACATCACCGAGGCTGCAATGGACGAAGGGTTGATCGGGACGACTCTCCAGAGATCGTTGCAGGGCCACCTCCGCGCGGGCAAACTCCCCCGCCTTGGAGAGGGTGTTTCCCAGAGCGTCGTAAAATCGGTGCGCGTCCGACGGCTCTATCAAAACAGCCCTGTTGTAGGCTTCTTCAGCGCCTCCGTAGTCTCCGGCCGCAATGTTGGCATCCCCGAGGCGGCAGAAAAACGCCGGGGCGTCCGGTTCCATCTCCGTGAGCATCGCAAAGACCTCGACAGCCTTGCGCGAGTTTCCCCCCCCCAGGTACGCGTCTCCGAGGGTGGTCAGGAGAGAAACGTCATCGGGCTGAACGGCGACCGCCGATTCACAGATGGCAACGAGACGCCTGTGATTGCCCTCATCCCGGTATATCTTCACCAGTTCATCGAAGGCGAAGCCGGTAAAGATCTTTCTTTCCAGCTCTTTTTTCAGGAGGTCTTCCAGACAGCGCACGGCATCGGATACTCTTCCGCTGTCGCGATAGGCCCATGCCAGGGACATGATGATCGAATCATCTTCCGGGTGCACTTCGGCCAGCTTGAGGTACAGCTCGATCGCCTCCTCGTAGTGTCCCTCGCGCATGTACTCGTCCGCGCGATCATAGAACTCATCGATTCCTGTCTTCTCACTCATAACCTGTTCCCCAATCCCGGCAGGCCGTCTTCTGTCTGGGGTTAACGAAAAAAGGGGCGCAGCCTCTCTAAGCAGCCCCCCGGTTTTGATTTTTTGGTGCCGGAGCTCAGAATCGAACCGAGATGGACTCGCGTCCGGGGGTTTTTGAGTCTTAGCAAGGCAATTGTATAACTTACCAAAAATCAGGCAACTTATTGCTTTATTTTGATATTCCTTAGGAACATTTCGGAAAGGTTATAACAGAAAAGAACCATTTTTAAAACTTTTCTTTCACCAGCCTTTCACCAGTGGGCGAAGCCTAAAAGCTGAGGATAATTCATGGGCGTTTGAATATTTGAATGACCAGGGCGCACCATGATCTCAAAAGTGTTCATACCATTGGTTGCCCAGATCGAAGCTCTGCGGTGACGTAAGTTATGCCAGCTCCATTTCTTCTGGCTTAACTTCTTTACCTTGTCCTCCAAAAATCTTGGGATATCCCCCCAAACATTGAAAACCATCTCCTTTACCTTTGGAATTTTGTAGTCCTTCAGGCATTTCGGTATAGGGATTCTTCTGGGAGTAAGATTTGAGTTTTTGCTCTTTCTGGTCTACAAGGTGATGAGTTCCCCATCAATATCCGCTGATGTTAATCGTATGGCTTCCATAATCCGGCAGCAACCTTCTCCCGTGAATCATGTGCACAGCAGATGGTGAAAGTGTACAGATCCATGCTGCGTAAGCATAAACAGGGGTCAGCAACACTAAAGGCGTTTCTCGAGCTGGATAAACTGAACAGGGCATTAAACGTTGAATGGAGACTTATTTCGGAAAAAGTCGCGGCAACAGTAAACGCTTTTATTGAAAACGCTGGGAAGCGGCAAAAGCCCGATTAGCCCACCGGGGCAGCTGCGCGGTACTTAATGACAAACGAAAAACAGCGTAACATACGGTTCGGCATCATAATTCGCTATAGCATTGGCACAAAAAAATCCACTTCCGGACCACCATTGGAATTCTTCACACTTGCTCCAAGAAACGAATTGACCCAGTGAAAAATGTCATTTCTGGAGATAGATCTTCTCAGTTTTTTCATTCTTTCTCGCTTCTCATCTAATCCCATTGAAAATGCCTGATGAATAGAGCGAGAAACACCTTCTATGTCATAAGGATTTACGAGGAGCGCGCCGCGTTGAAGCTCAGCGGCTGCTCCTGCAAATTCGCTCAGGATCAAGACACCATTTTTATCAATGTTACACGCACAGTATTCCTTGGCAACAAGATTCATACCATCTTTCAGCGGCATGATAAGAGCCATTTCGCATGCTCTATAGTATGCAAGTAACTCTGTACGGCTTACAGAACGAAACATATAGTGAACCGGTGTCCACCCGTCTTCTGTGTATCGGCCGTTGATTTCACCAACGAGCGCGTCAATCTCCTGTTTGAGTTCCTGGTAGCTGTCCACATTCTCTCGACTTGGTACCACAAGCTGTATGAATTCTGTTTTTCCCCTCATTTCGGGGTAGCGTGCCAATGCTTCTGCAAAGGCGCGCAGACGATAAGGAATTCCCTTGGTATAATCAAGACGGTCTACTCCGAGGATCAATTGTCTGTCTTCATGATTTCGACGTATGATTCTTACCTTTTTCGTTACTTCTTCAGTAGCAGTACTTTTTGCAAACTCCTTGAAATCGATACTGATTGGAAAAGTTCCGATATGAACCTCACCTTTTTTAGTAACGATTTTTTTAATGTTTCTTCTTCCTGTAGCTTTGAGTTTCAGTAGATGGCGCACACATCTGAGGAAATTTTTCTTATCACGTTCCGTTTGAAACCCCAGCAAATCATATTCGAGCATTGCCTCAAGTATTTCGAAGCGCCACGGAAGTGTTATAAAGATATCTAATGGGGGAAAGGGGGTATGAAGGAAAAAACCGGTTTGTCTTTGCACGCCGATTGCTCTCAATTCACGCGCCACCAGGGAAAGAAGGTAATCTTGAACCCATATATAATCATCCGCATTGGTACCTTCAGCAATAACCTGTGCAAATTTGCGATTAACTTTTCGATAGGCATTCGCATACTGAGGGTCAAAATTACAATTTGATAAAAAATCGTGAAGCAGAGGCCATAGAATTTCGTTGGAGAATCCATAATAGTATTTTTCGATCTCTTCCTCGGTAATATTGACGGGGATAAGGGTATATCCCAGTTCTTCTACCGATTTTGAGAGAATGTTATTGAGGGAAGCGTCATCCGGCATTTCTTGCGCACCAAGCCATCCTATCCACTTTCCACCATGGTTACGTAAAACCGGCCCCATGGCAGTAACGAGACCTCCAACAGAAGAATGAGCAACCCACTGTCCTTTTTCCACTTTTTCTACGGTAATTGGTAAACGATTTGAAACAACGACAATGCTTTTGGGACTCATAATTGTTCCCCCTGCATAATTGTCTGAATGCTACAGATGATTCATTAACCTTCGATTTTCAATGTTCCTTCTGGTTGACAATAATATCTCCGTCACATATACGTTAGCTTATGAGCTTTTAAAATTGACGGAATCCGCCTCACATAACGTCAACAGTAGGTTATTATCCTCATATTGTCAATGTTGGGGGAAATCTATTGTACCGGTTACCTGAAGGATGCCCAGGATAATGAACAACGCCGTTATTAATAAACAGCAAATACGCACGTTAAAAGAATTTTACGCTCTGATGGACAAGACCCGCGATTTGCGCGTGCGGATTGTGAAAAACATCTTTAATAACAAGCAGACTGAACCGGACTGGATAGAATCACTTAAAAACGCTCTTGCATCTCTTATCAATATTACCATGGAGAGAGGCAAAAGGGTCCTCTTTTTAGATGATTCAAAAAAAATGCCCGTCGATCTTATTTATGAGATAACCGAGCTGGAAAAAGATCTTTTCTATCTTGAAAACGGCGAGGAAAAATTTATCGAATATCTTGAAGATCTTCATCCCGGATTCCGTGAGCAGGTGAACAGCAGTGTAAAACTGCTGGAAGGCCTGAATTTTAATTGCTTCATTACCGACAGGGACGGTACAATAAACAACTACTGCGGCAGATTCCGTTCCTCTGTTCAATCTGTTTATAATTCTCTCTTTTTAGTCCGCTTTGCGG
>Ga0307991_1002290_pt1 | contig 13041 bp, 11 predicted proteins | sample EllFjometagen131_FD_203146 | JGI IMG/M metagenome (GOLD analysis project Ga0307991, IMG submission 203146) | Marine microbial communities from Ellis Fjord, Antarctic Ocean - #131 | ecosystem: Environmental > Aquatic > Marine > Unclassified | place: Southern Ocean | collected 2014-10-08
ACCTCTATTATAGGGAATGCCTGTCCTAAAGGAATTAAATATGCCGAAGAAGAATTTGTTAATCCGCTAAGAATTTTACCCACCACAGTAAAAGTAATTGGCGGTGAATTACCTTTAGTGTCGGTAAAGACGGAAAAAGCAATTCCCAAAAGATTATTATTAGAAGCTATGGTTGAAATTGCTGAAATTGAAGTGAAGGCTCCGGTTAAAATAGGTCAGATAATAAAAGATGATTTGATGGGAACAGGCGTAAGCCTGGTTGCCACCCGCAATATTAAGAGAGCTGACTTTAATCTGCGTTCCTAAAGATTATGCTTACATCTTTTCTCTACTTTTCCTTATTTTTTTCTCTTTCTTAACTCGATACACGATACTATATACTCGATACTGTATTTAATTTTGAAGTAACCGATTATATATGTTATTATTTTTATAGTAATTTTTCAATTAATATTTTATATTTATATAAAATTGTAACATTAAGGAAAAAAACTATAGATGCAAGACCTCAAAGAATCTTTTAGAGAACACCCCGTAATTGCCTCCATAAGAAACGATTCAGATTTTAAATATGCTCTCAATAGCAAAGTTACTGCTCTTTTTATTCTCTATGGAGTTATATTTAATCTTCCCCAGATTATGAAAGAATGTAAAAACCGTAACAAGCTGGTTTTTTTACATATGGACCTTATTAGGGGAATCGGTCGAGACAAGGAAGGAATAATATATTTAGCCAAAAAAGAACTTTGTAACGGGATTGTTTCCACTAAAAGTAATCTAATAACCGCAGCCAAAAAAGAAGGGCTTATTGCCATACAGCGTCTTTTTTTACTCGATTCCGCTTCTTTGAAGACCGGAGAACAGCTGTTAAAAAATAACCAGCCAGATGCAGTGGAAATTTTACCCGGGATAGCCGCTCCCTATTTTATTGAGCATATTTACAAAGATTTACTCTGTCCGGTTATCGCCGGCGGTCTGATTTCCGATAAAATCGAAATAGAGGAATTATTTCAAAAAGGAGTCCTGGCCGTATCTACCAACAAAAAGGAATTGTGGTAGTTTTTATTAAGTGTTGATAAAAAGTAGTTGTTAAGAATAGGAGATTGACATAAGAATTTTGTTGCAATTTGACTTGACTTTTGTAGAGCCACTTGGTATAATATTTTTGAAGAAAAAAAAATATTATTTTAATGAAGTAGGCTCGTTAGAGAACAAGAGAAAAACGGGAAGTAGTTTATACTTATTATGTTTTCTAAGTGGGCCTATTTTTTATTTTTTAGAATTAAATAGAACATCTATTATTATAAAGAATTGTTGAATCATATGAGAGATATTCTGATTTATGCGAAAAACTGAAAATCAAAAAATAGTAACTATTTCTACTTTCATTATTATTATCGACGCTTGTGATGTTGAATTTATCAATATATGACTTAATTTAGTTAATTTATATAGCACATAATCAAAGAAAAGTTATTGTTAGGAGAGTGATAGTATTGCTTGCTTTAAAAGGTGTAACGAAAAAATTTGGCGGTCTTATAGCTGTAAACAATGTAAGTTTTAATATCAAGGAGGGATCAATAACAGGATTGATTGGTCCAAATGGATCAGGCAAAACCACATTGTTTAACCTTATATCGGGGCTTCATCCCCTCAGTGCAGGAACGATTAAATATAATGAAATTAATCTTTCCACAAAAAAAAGTCATGAAATTGCAATGGTGGGGATAATGAGAACTTTTCAAATAGTAAGACCATTTAATGACATTACGGCACTTGACAATGTTATTGTCGGTGCAATTCAAAAATATAAATCTAGTTCTGAAGCAAAAGAACAAGCAATTAAAGCAATGGAGATGTTAGATATCATTCAGTATAAAAATATAAAACCCAAAAATCTTCCGTTGCCAATAAAGAAAAAGTTAGAGATAGCTAGAATTATATCTACTAATCCAAAAATGGTATTATTGGACGAAACAATGGCCGGTCTTAATCCACAAGAAACGGAAAAAATAATTTATATTATAGAAAAAATTAATAAGCGTGGTGTCACGGTTCTTCTTGTTGAGCACAAGATGAAGTGCATTATGAAACTTTCTCATAATGTAATTGTGCTTAATAATGGTTCGATCATAGCTCACGGTTTCCCAGAAGAAATTGTAAACGATCCTGAAGTCATTAGAGCTTATTTAGGAGAGGATTATAATAATAATGTTAAAAGTTACTAACTTAACAACGGGATATGGCGAAAGCCAAGTATTGTTTGGAATTTCCTTGAAAGTAAAAAAGAGTGATGTTGTTAGTCTTGTAGGCTCTAATGGAGCGGGGAAAACAACATTAATCAATTCTATTTCGGGAATTTACAAAGTCTGGGAAGGAGAAATAGAATTTTTAGGGCAAGACATAACAAATTTGCCTTATTATAAAAGAGTTGAATTAGGTATTATACAATGTCCTGAAGGGCGAAGGTTATTTTCGAGCATGACGGTGTTGGAAAATATACAACTTGGGGCTTATTCAAAACGTAGCCGCAATAATTTGAATGAAAACATGAAAATGGTTTATGAAATTTTCCCCATTCTCTATGAAAGAAGATACCAGATAGCAGGGACTCTCTCTGGAGGAGAACAGCAAATGTGTGCTATTGGTCGCGCTCTTATGGGTAATCCAGAATTATTAATATTAGATGAACCTTCCTTGGGGCTTGCCCCGATTATTGTTCAGCAATTGTTTAAGATGATCGAAAAAATAAGTAAAACAGGTGTTACCATTTTACTTGTTGAACAGAATGTCAATAAAGCATTATTGATTGCAAATGAAGGTTACGTAATCGAAAACGGACAAGTTACAATGAAAGGAGGGGGAAAAGAACTTTTACAAAATAATGATTTGCGTAAAGCTTATTTCGGCATATAGTTTAAGTTTAAAAATGGGAACCAAACTATAGGAAAATTGACTTATTGTAGATTTTAAAATATTAATGAAATAAAAAACAGATCGGCTTTATTGGAATAAAGTGGCTGTTTCCATTGATAAATCACATATAAGGAAATAATTCAAATAAAATTATTGTAAAATTTAGTTAATAGAGGGCAAACACGAAATATACCGGCAAATAAATGTATATTTTTCTAGTCTAAAAAAAATACAGGAGGAACTATTAATGAAAAAAAGGATTTTATTGTTTCTTAGTTGTCTTTTTATTCTATCTTTAATATTTGGTGTTTACGGAGTATGTAGTGAGAATACAGAACCAATTCGTATAGGTGTTATCCAACCTCTTAGCGGAGCTCTTGCTACTTCAGGTGAAGATAGTTTTTATGGGACGAAGATTGCAGTTGATTTAATAAATGAACGTGGTGGCATTAATGGTAGAAAGATTGAAATTATATCTGCGGATGTACCTAATCAAGCAGCTGCACAAACTGAGGTAAATAGACTTATATTTAAAGAGAATGTAAAAGTTATAACAGGTGTTTACGGAAGTGCTTTTGCGGAAGTTGCAGCAAATATTTGTGATAGGAATGATGTTTTTTATTGGGAGAATATATCAATTACCGATAAACTAACCGAGCAAGGCTATAAGGGTGTATTCAGGGTACACATCAACGGGACAGGATTTGGCATACAAGCTGCTAGAATTGCCGAAGCTTTTTCAGAAAAAATTGGTGTATCAGCAGATAAGATGAAGGTCGCAATCGTTAGTGAAAACGGTGCTTTCGGACAATCTGTTACAAAAGGTGTTAAACAATATGCAGCCGAAGCAGGCATGCAGATTGTACTGGATGAATTATATGATAGTAAAACACTTGATACATCACCTATTGTCTTACAGATGAAAGCGGCCGATCCCGATGTTGTTATCGTTACATCATATATTAATGATGGTATTAATATGACAAAACAGTGCAAAATATTGGATTTTTCTCCCAAACTTTTTTTAGGAATTGGTTCAGGATATGGACTGGCTGCATATTATGATACACTCAAAGAAGATTCACAGGGAATTATTGACATTGATCCATCTACATCTCCGGTTTATGAAAATTTAGACCCTGAGATGAGGGAAGCTGTTAAAGAATTTGAAAAGAGGTATCAAGAAGTCAGGGGATATACACCTCCGGCAGTTGGATATTTATGTTTCCAGGCTTTATGGACACTTGCATATAATGTAATTGAACCAGCAGGTGGAACAGATGACTTACAGGCCATGATAGAAGTAGCTCGTGCACTGGATATTCCCGAAGGTTCTCTTCCAACGGGTGCAGGTATTAAGTTTGATGAAAACGGACAAAACCAAAGAGCAATATTAGCTGCCATGCAATGGCAGGATGGAAAACTTGTAACAGTATACCCTGAATATATGGCTTCAGGCGATGCAATTATGATACCCCTACCAAAATGGTCGGAAAGATAATTGTATAAATAAATAGAAGTATATTTCGTGTTTGCCCAGATATATCTTCATGTAATTTTAATAAATAGAGAAGTTAATAAGTAAAATTTAAGGGTATTCATTTATTAAATTAAATAACATAATACTCAGAGGGATTTTTCTGTTTCTGATGATTTTTTAGAAAAGATCACTAGTTATTGCAAGGAGGGGTGCAATGTTCACACAGTTAATTGTTTCCGGTATTCTTTTGGGTGGAGTTTATGCATTGCTAAGTATAGGTCTTTCACTAATCTTGGGTGTATCTAAATTCGTTAATTTTGCGCATGGTGATTTCGTAATGATTGGTGCTTATATGAGCTTTATTTTTTACATAAGATGTGGCCTTTTTCCCTATTATTCATGGCCTTTAGTTATTTTATGTGCTATGATTTTTGGAGCAATAATCTTTTTAGTAGCAAAGCATACAATTGGTAAAAAGGCTGAAAATCAGATGCTTCTTACGCTCGGATTATCAATGATATTACAAAATTCAATGCTCATGATATTTAGGTCAGATTACAAGGGAGTCCCTTCACAATTTGGAAGCAGTATAAACATTGGAAGTGCATTTTTTTCACAAGAGCAAATTATTATCTTTGTAATAGCAATTACTACAACAATTGCATTTTTAATTTTTATACAGTATTCCAACATAGGAAGAGCAATGAGGGCTGTTGGTGAAAACAGAAATACGAGTAAATTAATGGGCATTAACGTAAAAAAAGTTGATTTAATAGTATTTTTATTGGGAACTATAATGGCATGTTTTGCAGGTGCACTACTTATAACAATTTATCCCACCACGCCGACTATTGGTTCGGCATATAATATACTTGCCTGGATAATGGTTATACTTGGAGGAGTTGGGCATCTTTATGGAGCATTCTTTGCAGGTTTTATTATCGGAGTTACAGAGACCCTAACAGGATTTTATCTCGGTGCGGATTTACGACAATTAGTTTATTTTATTTTGTTTGTTATTATTTTAGTTATTTGTCCGGAAGGATTATTTAGTCGATTCTCCTTTAGAAAGGTAAAAAGAGAATGAAAGATCTATTAATGAATAAAAAAAGAGATTACTATATTTGCATTATTATAACTATTGTTTTAGCGTTTGCAATTTTCATAAAAGATAAATATATTCTTGATATATTTATTACAACATTATATATTTGCATTATTGCAAGTGCATGGAACATTATGTGTGGCTATACGGGCCTGATATCATTGGGACACGCTGTATTTGCGGGTTTAGGACAGTATACATCTACCATTCTTTTTTTAAAGTTTTCTGTATCTCCATGGATAGGTATGTTTGCAGGTGCAATTATAGCAATGTTTTTTGCTTTTTTTATCGGAGTATTGACTCTGAGATTAAAACATTATTTTTTCACGCTTGCAACAATAGCATTAGGTACTATTGTGCAAGTACTCGCAATAAAATTCGCTAATCTTACTGGTGGTTCTGTAGGACTTTCAATTCCGTTTAGGCCTAGCCTGGGAAATATGATGTTTAAAGAATATCAATCTTATTATATCCTATTCTTATTTTTATTGTTTACAGTTCTAATGGTTACAGCTTATATTAATAGGTCAAGATTAGGGATGAGCCTTATAGCAATTAGAGAAGATGAAGTGGCAGCATCATCTTTGGGTGTAAATCTTTTAAAAAGTAAAGTTATTGCTCTTTGCATTAGTGCATTCTTTACCAGTATAGCGGGAACATTCTTTGTCCAATATTCTTTGTTTGTTGACCCGGAAGGAGCATTTAACCTGGAATTATCAATTAAGGCGGCCATGCTTTCTCTCATTGGAGGCGCAGGTACGATTTTTGGACCATTATTGGGGGGAGCCATCCTTGGTCCTATAGAAACATTTTTAAGAGGATGGTTAGGCAGTACCTTCAGCGGTGCTTATTTAATAATATACGGTATATTGATTATATTTGTAGTATTAGTTATGCCCAATGGGATTCTGGGTGCAATTACGGATACCATGTACAATAAAATGAAAAAACAAAAATAAATACTGGTCTCATTACAAGTGATTATAAGATTCAGAGCAATAAAGAGATTAGAAATAATAAAAATATATTAAGTTTTTTGAATGGCTTACCAATTTTAGAAACAACTAAAAACAAATTACGATAAATGGGGGTAGATATGAATTTTGAATTAACCAAAAAGCAAAAAATGGTTAAAAAAGCTGTGAGAAGGTTTGCATTGGAAGTTTGTGAACCTATCGCTGAGGAGATTGACAGAGAAAGTCGTTTCCCTAGAGATACTTTTGATTTATTATCCAAGTATGGTTTTGTTTCTGTAGGATTTCCAAAAGAGTATGGAGGAACAGGAGAGGATAGAATTGCCCAATTAATTGTAATAGAAGAAATTGCCAAAGTATGTGCTGCTACATCATCCGTTTTATCAATCCATCAGGCAGCGGCCAACTGTATCCACTTGTTCGGTACAAAAGAACAAAAAGACAAGTATTTGAAAAAGACTATCTGTGATGGGGTTGTCGCTGCTTTTGCACTCACTGAGCCCGATGCAGGTTCTGATGCGTCGAATATCCAGACAACAGCAGTTGAAGATGGTGATAGCTATATCATTAATGGTACAAAATGTTTTATTAGTAATGCAGGAGTAGCAGAAGTTTATATCGTTCTAGCTTTGACAGAACCAGAGAAGAAAACCAGGGGTATTACAGCGTTTATTATTACTTCAGACATGCCAGGATTTTCGATTGGAAAGATTGAAGATAAAATGGGTGTTCGCGGTTTGCAAAACGGTGAACTGGTTTTTAATGATGTAAGAGTTCCAAAAGAAAATATTCTTGGTAAATATAATGAAGGATTTAAAATTGCCTTAATAGCAATAGATTATTCCAGGATTCTGGTTGTTGGTGCACAAAGCTTGGGGATTGCAGAAGGTGCTTTCGAACATGCAGTAAAATATTCAAAAGAAAGAATACAATTTGGTTCCCCAATTTCCAAACAGCAAGGTTTGCAGTGGTATCTCGCAGAGATGGCAACAAGAATTGAAGCAACGAAATGGATGACCTATCATGCAGCTCAGATGATACAAAATGGTGAACGATTTACCAGGGAGGCGGCTATGGTTAAATACTATTCCTCTGAAACTGCACGTTTTGTAACCGAGAGAGCATTGCAAATCCATGGTGGTTATGGGTATATGAAAGATTATCCTTTAGAACGAATGTATCGAGATGCGAAGATAACAGAAATTTACGAAGGAACCAATGAAATACAAAAAATAGTTATTTCAAGAATGATCTTAAAATAATCCGATTTATGGAGGAGATTAGCGTTTTATGAAAATTATAGTATGTATAAAACAAGTACCAAATACAAATGAAGTACGCATTAATAATGAGACTGGAACCCTTATTAGAGAAGGTATTCCATCTATAATAAATCCTGATGATTTAAATGCATTAGAAGAGGCATTGAGAATTAAGGATAGCAAAAAAGACACTCATGTGACTGTAATATCGATGGGACCATTGCAAGCAGATGAAGCATTAAGAGAAGCATTAGCTCTTGGTGCAGATGAAGCTATTCATTTAACAGACAGAGCATTCTCAGGTTCTGATACTTGGTCCACAGGGACAATACTTGCTGCAGCCATTAAGAAAATTGGCGATTATGACATCATTTTATGTGGAAGGCAAGCCATTGACGGTGATACAGCACAGGTAGGACCTGAAATTGCAGAATCCTTGGATATTCCACAGATAACATATGTAAATGAGTTGAAAATCTTTGATAAATCAATCAAGGCTAAAAGAACATTTGAAAACGGATATTTTATAATTGAATCAGATATGCCAGTATTACTTACCGTAATAAAAGAATTAAATCAACCCCGATTTATGGATATGAGATGGATTTATCAAGCATATAGCCATGAAGCGAATTTTAAAGTATGGTCCGCTGAAGATATAGATGTTGATATGACGCAGATAGGTCTTAAAAACTCTCCCACAAAAGTTTTCAAAACTTTTATACCGGTAAAAAAGTTTTATGGTGAGCAAATTAAAGGAACACCCAAACAAGTCGCTGTACATTGTGTTGAAAAAATAGAAAAACTTAATTTACTATAGTAGAATCTAAACTGTGAATAAAGCATATATCCGGTTAAAGATTAACAATCCTCTTGATAGCAAATTTATCAGTATATATAAATACTAGAGGAGGATTCAATCTAAAATTAATCTACCGGAAATAGTTTTTTGAATATAGATTATATTATTTTACAGGAGGTGTAAATATATAAATATGTCTAATGTTAAAATTAATCAAAATGTAGATCTTTCAGATTATAAAGGTGTTTGTGTAATAGCTCAGCAGCATAATGGAAGAGTTTTGCCTGTGTCTTTGGAACTGATTGGGAAAGGCAGAAAACTTTCCGATATAACTGGTTCACAGTTACATGTTGTTATTTTAGGAAATAAAATCGATAAAACGGTTGAGGAAATTTCTTATTATGGTGCAGATAAAATATTTTATTATGAACATAACTTATTAGAGAACTATTCAACAGATGCTTATACAAAAGTAGTAAGTGAATTTCTTATTGAAAACAAACCGGAAATTGTCGTTTTTGGTGCTACTTCGATAGGAAGAGATTTTGCGCCTAGAGTAGCAGCAAGAATTGGAACAGGATTGACAGCTGACTGTACCTCACTGGATATAGACGAGAATGATGGAAAGTTATTGCAGACTAGGCCTGCATTTGGCGGGAATTTAATGGCTACGATTATATGCCCGGTTAATAGACCACAAATGGCTACCGTAAGACCAGGAGTTATGGAAAAACCGGAACGAGTAAAAAAGGTTTCTGAGATAAAAAAAATGATACCAAATCTTTCTAAAGATGACATTATGACTAAAACGGTAGATATTATTATAGGTATGATAAAAAAAGCATCACTGATAGATGCGGATGTTATCGTTGCAGGAGGAAGGGGTGTTGGCAGCAAAGAAGGATTTAAACTTCTTGAGCAATTAGCCGATGCTCTGGGAGGAGTAGTTGGAGCATCTAGAGCAGCGGTAGATAGTGAGTGGATTGACCAATCTAGGCAGGTCGGCCAAACAGGACAAACTGTGCGGCCTAAACTTTATATAGCTTGTGGTATTTCAGGAGCTATTCAACATTTGACTGGCATGGGAGAATCAGAGTGTATCATTTCAATTAATAAGAATCCGAATGCTCCAATTATGAAATCATCACATCTTGCTATAGAAGGTGATTTATTTAAAGTGATACCTGAAATTATTAAGGAAATAAACTTTGCAAAAGAACAGAAGTAATTTAATATGCCTTCAAAAAAGTATATCTAAATCAAAGATTTGGGTATGGTATAGAATGAAAGGAAAAACTAATGTTTCGTACGGAAGATTTAGAATTACTGAAAACTTTTCATAAAAATATAATATTATTATCAAATTAAATAATGATAGGAAGTGATTTAAAAGATGGCTATAAAATTATCTAAAAGGGAACAAGAATTATTTGAAGAAGCCAAAAGATTTTCTTTAAAAAATATTGCTCCATATTCGGCTGAATGGGAAAGTGGCAATAAAAAACCAACAGAGGCAATGGATTTGTTTGCCCAAAATGGATACTGTGGCATGGGACTTCCAAAAGGATTAGTTGAAAATGAATATAATTTTTTAGAGTGTGCATTGATATATGAAGGACTTGCACATGGTGATGGAACAATAGCTTTCTTACTTCAGTTACATAATAATATTACTTTCGAGATAGGAACTTACTATGACATAAGTGAAGAGGTCAAGAGATTAGTACCAGACATGGCGAGCGGTAAAAAACTGACAGCATTTGCTTTAAGTGAAGAGACTTCTGGAAGTGACCCATCATCTACAACATCCTATGCTGAATTTAAAGATGATGGTTATCATATTTATGGTAAAAAAGAATGGATTGCCAATGCTTTAGATGCGGACTATTTTAACGTTATGGTTAAAGATGGATCTCCAGAAACAAGAGATATGTTAATGTTATTAGTAGATAGAAATACACCGGGTTTTACAATTGGAGAAAACAGACCTAGAATGGGCTCTAATGCAATGTCGTGTTGTGACTTAAAATTTGATGATTGTATTGTCCCTAAAAAAAGATTGTTATCTAATCAAGGATTTAAGGAAGCACTTAGGGCTATTGACGTTGCGAGAGTGTTTGATCCGGCAATTGCAATAGGAATTTCTCAGAGGGTTATTGATATGACGGTAGAATACCTTGGAAAACGAATAGCATTTAAAAAGCCCATTATTACTAATCAAGGAGTTCAGTGGACACTTGCTGAACTATCGGCACAGGTTGAAGCTGGAAGATGGTTAGTGTACAGAACAGCATCACTTATGGATAGTGGGAAACCTATTGCTGTACAGGCTGCGATGAATAAATTATACGCAACTGATGTAGCTATGAAGGTAACAACTGAATGTTTGCAGTTGTTTGGTGCAAACGGCTATGATAAACAGTCTGCAGTAAGTAGGTATATGGCGGTAGCAAAACTATTGCAAATTGTTGATGGTACATCTCAAATTCAAAAGGTAGTTATTGGTAGAGCCTTGATGAACAAAGTGTTACCTAAAAAATAGACAGTAATAATATATGTAATTTTTGATAAGGAGCATTAATATGTTTAAAGTTATTAGTAAACAAGAAGCAGCAGAAATGATAAATAATGGTGATGAAGTGGTTTGGAACAGTTTTGGATCACTCTGTTTTCCTGAAGAATTGTGTGAAGCAATAGGACAGCGATTTTTAAAAACGGGCGAGCCCAAAAATTTAAGTTACTTTTTTGCAACAGCTGGTGTATGGGATGAAACACGTATGATCGAACTTATGAGTTATGAGGGTATGGTTAAAAAGGTTATATCATCACACTTTACGCCAATATTAAAGATACAACGGCAGGTTATTAAGAACGAAATTGAAGCGTACAATCTTCCATTAGGTGTTATTTCTCATCTTTTACGTGCTTCTGCGGGTAGAAAACCAGGGATACTTACAAAAATAGGGTTGAAGACCATCATGGATCCTCGAAATGGTGGAGGTGCTCTTAACGCACTCTCTAAGGGAAAAATAATAGAACTTATGGATATTAATGGTGAAGAATATCTTTTTTATAAGGCCCCAAAGCCAACAGTTGCTTTATTGAAAGGGACAACTGCAGATGTAAATGGAAATATTACTATGGAAAAAGAAGCAGTTTTTCTTGATCCATTTGCAGCAGCAATGGCAGTAAAAGCTAATAGAGGAAAGGTTATTGTTCAAGTAGAAAGAATTTCAAGTGATAGAGCAGTAGCGAGAGATGTTAAAATACCTGGTATAATAGTGGATGCTATAGTAGTTGAACCAGAGCAATACCAAGTTATGATTGAAAAGTATAACCCTACTTACACAGGGGAGATTAGAATACCCGATAAAGAGGCTCTAAAGCTACTGGATAAAGTGAAAGAACTTAATATTAGGGGTGGAACTAAAAAAGTAAGGAATGTTACACATAGTATAATTGCAAGACGTGCAGCTATGGAACTTAAAAGTGGTGCGGTTGTAAACCTAGGAGTAGGTATACCAGAAATGATACCAAAAGCAGCCCAGGAAATCGGTGCAACCGATAACGTAAAATTAACGGTGGAATCAGGTGCAATAGGTGGATATCCATCAAATGGACTTAGCTTTGGTGCAGCTATTAATGTAGAAGCATTACAAGATATGGCATATCAATTAGATTTTTATGATGGTGGAGGATTGGATATTACTTTTGTTGGAGCTTTACAGGTAGATAAGATAGGTAATGTTAATGTCAGCCGTGTAGGTAAAAACATTATAGGTGTAGGTGGTTTTATCAATTTGACACAATCAGCTAAAAAGGTGGTATATTGTTTTCCATTTTCGGGGAGTGGTATGAAGGTTGGTTACTCAAATAATAGATTAAGTATTTTACAGGAAGGTAAATACCAAAAATTCTGTGAAACTGTGGAAGAAATTAGTGCAAGTGGTGAGTTTTCGATGGATACTAGGCAAGAAGTTATGTATATAACCGAAAGATGTGTATTTAAGCTTACCAAAGATGGTTTAATGCTTATTGAGATTGCCCCGGGTATATCTATCGAAAAAGATATTGTCAGTAAAATGCCATTTAAGCCTTTAATAGCTAACGATATTAAGGTTATGGATTGTAGGTTATTTGAGGAGTAATCTTTATTTTTTATGTATAAGGTAGGTGTTATTTTGGCAAAATACATCATGGCTTTAGACCAGGGAACCACGAGTTCACGTACGATTATTTTTAATAAAAGTGGAAATATTGTAAGTAGCATTAGTCGAGAATTTAAACAAATTTATCCTGAAATTGGCTGGGTAGAACATAATCCTCTGGAGATTTGGGCATCTCAAATAAAAACAGCTAAACTTGCTTTAACCAAAGCAAAATTACAGGCGTCAGATATATCTGCCGTTGGGATAACCAACCAGAGAGAAACTACTATAATGTGGGATAAGAATACCGGTCAGCCGGTATATAATGCCATAGTGTGGCAATGTAGAAGAACT
>Ga0307991_1002292_pt1 | contig 13031 bp, 13 predicted proteins | sample EllFjometagen131_FD_203146 | JGI IMG/M metagenome (GOLD analysis project Ga0307991, IMG submission 203146) | Marine microbial communities from Ellis Fjord, Antarctic Ocean - #131 | ecosystem: Environmental > Aquatic > Marine > Unclassified | place: Southern Ocean | collected 2014-10-08
AAAGAAAGAAATGATGGTCATCTTGAGTGTCTTGGTAAAGGACCTTTTGCTAAGTGGAAAAGAATGCACTAACGGTATTCAACTAGCTCTGTAAAAGTAAAAAAAAGCTCCGAGAGGGGCATTGGGGGCGGTTGGGCAATTTTAGAACTTTTGATTGAGGTAGTATTGTTGAAAATGTGTGGTTAACCAATTCTTTATTAACCGCATAAAAAGACATTTAGGACCAGCCCCTTAAACAATAAATTACAGGCTTGCAACTTTTAATTCTGGAAGTCGAGAAATGGTTGCATGACTTTGCTTTGCAAGCCAAAGGTCATATCGAGCTTGTAAATTTAACCAAAATTCAGCAGATGTACCAAAGGTATCCGCAAAATCTAAAGCGATAGCCTCTGTCACGCGACGTTTCTTATTCACAATTTCACTTACCTTTGGCTGTGTCCACGAACCACCAAGGTGAGTGGCGAATTGATTCTGAGACAGGTTTAATGGCTTCAAGAACTCCTCCCAAAGTACTTCCCCTGGGTGAGTTGGGGGTCTATTTTTTGGAAACATATTCAAAACCTCATTTTTAATGGTAATCTGTTATTTCAACCTCTTCTGCACTTTCACCATCCCATCGAAATACTATTCGATATTGGTTATTGATGCGTATACTATGTTTGTCTTTTAAGGTTCCTTTTAAAGCCTCAAGGTGATTAGCAGGCGGTATTTTGAGATCTTTGAGGTCAGCTGCAGCATTTATCATGTCCAATTTTCGACTAGCCACTGAAAAAAGAGCTGTATTTAGCTTTTTGCGAGCTTTTTTCGTATTCAGACCATCAAAAATATCATGAGTTGCATCGTCGATAAATGATTCAATCGCCATAACACTCCTTCTCTTATAATATTATTATATCATATATCGATATAATTGCAAAGTGCAAAATGAATCAGGCAGAAATTCGCACTGCGAATTCTTAAATATAATGAGAAGGTCATTTTTACAGACTTGGTCCCATTTAATGACTAATCATAAATCTTTAAAGTCGAAATAGGACAATACCAATTTTGCGTGGCCCTGTTGCGTAATTCAAAGACATTTTAACGTCAGTTATTAACTGACGTTACGCGCCAGCCTCACTTTATTGGCTTTCTACAAGGTACAATCTACTTTACATCTCTTCTCGTCCAACTCTTTTGAGTTGACCTTGTCGAGATGCTTGTACCTCATACCTTTCGCTAAGCCACTAAGGCAAATCTAGCGCGTAACATCAGTTATTAATATCTAACCACCGAGAGCACCGAAAACACAGAGTGTTACTGGAAATCCTTTCAAAAATAGCAATCATCTTCTGAACTTATTGTGAAGCCGATTATTATCGCAGAAGTAATTTTTAAAAAAAACTCGGTGATCACGGTGCTCTTGGTGGTTAAGTTTTTGTTTGTCAGCTGTCATCAGTACAGGATGTCCCGCCTGGACACCCAAGATAGATGGAAGAGAGGGAGGCCGTGACTTTTTACTTGAGTATTTGCAGAAGTTATGCGATAATATAGATAAAAGGAGGTGATAGTATGCTTGTTGAGTTCAATGTTTCCAATTTTCGCTCCATAAAGGAAAGACAAACTTTGTCAATGGAGTCTTCTGTTACATCTAATAGGTTGCCAGGGAATATGTTTTCTCTGGATATTTCACACTCTTCGGATAAAAAAGAGAACCTGTTGAAGTCTTTGGCTATTTATGGTCCTAATGCTTCGGGCAAAAGTAGTTTAGTCGATGCCCTGGGTCATATGAAATATTTCATTATTAATTCGTCTGTTACCATGCAACGGGGAGAGAAAATTCAATGGGTGTCTCCGTTTAAACTAGACTGTGATTCTATCAAAGCTCCAAGCGTTTTTGAGATTACGTTTATCAAGGAAAATGCTGATGGAGTAGCGACTAAATATGAATATGGGTTTGCAGTCACAAAAGATCAAGTCGTCGATGAATGGTTGGATGAGTATAAGACGACGCGTTCTAGTCGGCTCTTTCTTAGGGAGTATGATTCCATAAAAGGTGAATATAAATGGAGTTTTGGAAAAAGATTTACTGCCAGAACGATTGCTGATCGAACTGCTAATAATGTTCTCTTTTTGTCGAAAGCCGCACAGGAGAATCATCCGTACTTAGCATCAATTTTTGACTGGTTTGCCAAAGTGCTGTGTGTAATTTCGACAGAAGAGAGAGGTCGTTTTCGGATGAAGGAATTTATTGAAAATTTTGACCTTCTTAAGCCGAAAATTTTGCATATGCTTGGTGATGCAGATTTTGGAATTGTTGATATCGCTTTCGAAAAGAGAAATACAGATAAGATAAATTTTCCTGAAAGTTTCCCTAAAGAAGTTGTTTTGAGAATGAAGGAAGAACTAACGCATAATTTGCGATCTGTCCATAAAATGCCAGGGACTGAAGATCCTGTATTTTTCGATTTTTTGAGAGATGAATCTGATGGGACAAAATCTATTCTTAGCTTGGCCAAACATTGGATTGAGGCTGCGGAAAATCAGCAGGTTATTGTGATTGATGAGCTTGAAAAGAATTTACATCCTAAGTTGGTGCGTAGCCTTATTGAAATGTTTCATCGTTTTTCTCACGGCTCGCAGTTGATATTTACCACTCACGATGTTTTTCAGATGGATACTTCTGTTTTTCGTAGGGATCAAATCGCGTTTGCAGAAAAGGACCATGAAACACAGTCGACCCAGCTGTATAAGATTTCTGATATTAAGGGGGTTCGTAAGGAACATGTGCTTGATCGACGTTACATGCTTGGTGCATTCGGGGCTTTACCTATATTGGGGAATTTCGAAATAGAGGGAGCATAGTGAGCAAGTACTCAAAGAAATCCAAAAAGAAGTCGAAAAAGGGCAAGCGAGTTATAAAAAAGACCATTATTCTCCTCTGTGAAGGAGAAAAGACAGAAGATAGTTATTTCAAGGCACTTAAACAGGACGGGCGAAAGCAGAACGTACAGATTGAATCTGGTTATTCGGATCCTGCACAACTTGTTGAATATGCCAAGTCAATGATAAAGCATAATGAAGGTCAGTACGATAAGATATACTGTATTTTTGATAGGGATGAGCATGTACATTTTGAAAAGGCTATAGCTGAAATTCGGAAGTTCAATAAGTCCTCTAAATACCAGGTGCAGTTGGTGAAGATTATTTCCAATCCCTGTTTTCGGAGAGACATTCTAATTGCAAAGGCTCTGGAAGGGGATCTATCCCTTGTCGTTGTGAAAAGTTTGGAAAAGAATCATTCATCTTCTACTATGCATTCGGAATTTGGGGGCGGTTGGGCAGGTTCAGAACTTTTGATTGGGGGAGTATCACCGGGAATACGAGGCTAATGAGCTCGATTTTAGCTGCTTAAAAACAGCAAGATTCGATTAGGTGATCTACCTGAGCATTAAGAGAATGATTGATAATTTGATAATCCAGGTTTTTCTTATATAAATCTATTGTTTGAATTATTCCCTCTCGAAATGAAATCGTGGCTTTGTATTCGGGGACAATATTCTTAATTTTGCTGTTGTCAAAGCAAAGGGACCATTTTTTATCTCCTAAAAGACCAGGTCCTACAGAAGGGATGAATTTAGCAATAGTTTCTGAAGGAATATGAAAAATATTAGGCTCAACACCGAGAGCTTCCGCTGTGATTTGTACAATTTCATTCCAGGTAAGAGCTTCGTCACTTGTAATATGATAAGCTTCACCAGTGGTTTCGGGGCGTCCCATCAAACCAATGAAGCCTTTGGCAAAATCCTGTGCATGAGTAAGTGTCCATAAACTTTTTCCTTCATCATGAATAACAAAGGTTTTTTCCTTTATTAGCCTATAGATACCAGTATACCCAGAAGTAACAGGTAGTGGGACTTTTGTATTGTATGTATGGGAAGGGCGAACAATGGTAGCGGGAAAATTCATTTGATGAAAGGCCTTCAAAAGTGATTTTTCACAGGCGATTTTTTTACGGCTATATTCCCAATAGGGATTTTCTAAAGGTGTTTTTTCACTAATGTTTTCTTGTGAAGGTATTTTTTGATATGCTGAAGCTGAGCTGATAAAGATATACTGCTTCACGCGATCTCGAAATATTTCAATATCTTGAATGATATGATCTACGTCATAGGCGACCCAGTTAACAACACAATCAAAAAAATGTTCTTTAGCAATAGAGGACAGAAGATCTCTATCATGAGCATCTCCTATAATTGTTTGTATGCCAGGGTGCAACGGGGGTGTGCTATTTCTGTGTAAAAGGAATAAGTCCATTCCCTGCGCAATCGCCAGCTCAGTGATAGCAGAGGAAATATTGCCCGTTCCGCCGATGAATAAGACTTTCATACTATTCTTTCGTTGCGTTCATAAAAGTAACAGTTTATCACAAAATGTTCATAAAAATAAAGAGGTCTAAGAAGAAGGCCAGAATGGGGGCGGTTGTGTGGACTCCGGTTGTTCCTCCTGCTCTGCAGGCGTTCTGCTGCGTGGCACTCGCGTCCGCTGCGCGACTTGCGAACCAACGTATCCGTACGGAAGCGGAGTTGCAATTCTATTTCTTGCCAAAAGTATTCTAGAAAAACGGAGACCCGAAAGGTCTCCGTAAAATCTTACTTTATTTTGACTAGAAGTCTGAGAGATAATATCAGGCTTCTTAAGTTTAAAAGAATCTTCAATTTCATTTGAAATTCCTCCCTTAGTTATGTTGATAGACTGATTTTATCTCTGGCGAGGAGACTTTACAGCCCATCCTCGGCGAGAGGATGATACGTCTGATTGGGGGCGATTGGGCAGGTTCAGAACTTTTGATTGGTCGAGCCTGTATTTGAAAATGTCCGAATTGGGTTATTTATTGTCTGGAATTCACTTAATAGGGACAAAATGTCCGAAATATGTGTAATTCGGACAAAAAAACTTGTGGGATGTCCGAATTCTTGATATATTTGCTCGAAAAGAGATATAGGGAATAATGTATGAAAACACGTGACCAAAAATTAGCTATCTTGCGCCTGCTCGGTCGAGAACCAGAACCAATCACACTTTTACAATTGAAGAATAATTTAAAACTAAATTATACAAGTCGAACTATACGTCGTTGGTTAAATGAACTCATTGAAGAAGGCTTAGTCAAAAAGCTTGGAATCACAAAAAGTTCAAAATATGTCTCTATCAAAGCTCAATCCAGGACAGATGAACATGTGAGCGGCTGCTTTGGAACTGAAAGCCTAGTAGCTATTAAAGAAATATCTAAACCTTTATTTGAACGGTTGCCTGTAACATACAATGACGATTGGCTTGATTCTTACAAACCAAACATCAGTTTCTACCTATCCGAGGAACTGAGAGAACAATTGCAGAAGTCCGGTCAACGAACCGAAAGTCAGGAGCCCGCAGGAACATATGCTCATCAGATATTTGACAGACTGCTTATTGATCTGTCCTATAACTCTTCACGACTAGAGGGGAATACTTATTCGCTGTTGGACACCAAACGTCTTCTTCTTCATGGAGATAGCGCAGAGGGAAAGCTCGACGAAGAAAAGGTTATGATTCTTAACCACAAGGAAGCTATCCGATACTTGGTGGATAATGTCACTCGGATAAACGCAGATCTAAATGCAATTTGCACCCTTCACTATTTGCTTGCTGACGGACTCGTTGAGCCTAAATATGCAGGAAAAGTTCGCGATTATGGAGTTCGAATTGGGGGGTCTACATATATTCCTTTTGAAGACTCCAAACGATTGCAACTACAGCTGGAGAAGATTGCTGAGAAAGCTACGAAGATTTTAAATCCGTTTGAACAAAGTCTTTTTCTGGTCACTCATATAAGTTATCTACAGGCCTTTGTTGATGTAAACAAAAGGACAGCCCGTCTCTCTGCTAATATCTCTCTTATAACGAAGAATCTTGTGCCTCACTCATTCAATGACGTCTCAGTTGAAGACTATATGTCGGCGATGATTGCCATTTATGAATTGCAGGATGTAAGACCCTTAGTCGATCTGTATGCTTACTCCTACATACGAACCTGTGCAGCCTATGATTCCACTGTAAAAGCGTTAGGATTCGACGAAGTGCGTATACGGTACCGTCAACAACGTCGCGAAATTATTAGAGATGTCATATTGCGTGGTATGTCAAAATCTGTAGCTCAAACATACATTGAAGAAGAGTCAAGAAAAGAGATGCCAAAAGAAGACCAAAAAGCCTTTGTAAAGAATGCTAACGAAGACTTGGAGCAAATGGATCAAAGCAGAATCTCTGGTTTGGGGATTACCCCCGAACAGCTAAATGAATGGATAAGACGATATTGGCAAAATTGAGCGTTCAAGAGTAGATTAGGGATTACTCAGGTTAGAGATTGCGGAGAAACTGTCGCAACAATCCATAGAACTTAAAAGTCAAAAGGGGCGATTGGGCAGGTTCAAAACATTTGACTGGGGTAATGTTGCTAAGAATATTGGCATAGATGGTTTGTTGTTAGTTAGATAGAGGTTTTTAAATAAAAAGCTTTTGAGTAATAATGTTGGCATCAATGTTGAGATGGCATCTCAAAAAAAATAGAGACCACAAAGTATTATTTTCAGAAGAGAGGCATGAGAAATGATTGGATTGTTTTGTAAAAATTATTTTCAGAATGTTTTCGTAAAACCGGTTGTTGGGGTTTTGAAAGCCTTCAAAATAAAGCCCAACACTGTGACTTTTCTAGCTTGTTTTAGTGGAGTGGCTACGATATTTTTCATAGGACAGGGATATTCATATTTGGGTGTGGTTGCTTTGTTGTTTTCTGGATATCTAGATAATTTAGATGGTTTTTTGGCTCGTGATATAGGACAAGTAACCGCTTTTGGGGGTGCTCTGGACAGCGTGTCGGATCGAGTAGTGGAATTTTCGGTGATTTTAGGGCTGTTTCTAGTAGACCCTTTTTCTAGAGGGTTGTTGAGTCTTTTGATGGTCGGTAGTAGCTTTATTTGTATTATTTCTTTTTTGATAATAGGGATGGCTTTTCAGGGGCATTCATTAAAAAAAACGTTTTGTGATGTTGAATTCATAGGTCGTACAGAAGCGTTTATTTTTTTTGTGGCAATGATATTATTACCGTCTTTATTTTTATTTCTGAGCATTTCTTTTGTCGTACTTCACTTTCTTGCTATAATCATAAAGTTTTATGCCTTTAGAAGGACGATTAAATGATTCTGAAGATATCGTTCGTTGAAGTGCATCTCCCAGACCAGAAGAAAAATTGTTTATATTATGAAGCCCTTTGATGAGAGCCTTTCTTCCATAAAGATTGAAAAAACGAGATTCACCAACAAAAATATTATCTTCTATCTAGGGGGAAAAAATTGGGGCGGTCGGGCAGGTTCAGAACTTTTGACTGGGGTAGCATTGCTGAGGATATAAGGCTAATCAGCTCTTTTTTAGCTGCTTAAACAATAAATCAGATCCTTATCCTTGCTCCCTAAAGAATCCATATACACTCCCGCACATTTAACAAAAAAAGCAACTCGCGCAATGATATGCTTTAAGCGATCAAATTTCAGATATTTGATTCTTATCGGGAATCATTTTATTGCTTTTTGATACTTTTTATGCTATCATAAAGAAAAACCTTTAAGGTGGTCTTCATGAAAAAGGGTAAAAAATCAGAAAAGTTGCTTTTAGAGCAAATTGTAGATGCAGGTCGCACTCTCCTCCAAAACCAGCGAGGTCTTGGGATTGGGCAATTAATAGCCTTGATCCGAAAGCAATTGACAATGTCACAGCGAGCCTTGGCCAAAAGATCAGGTGTTCCTCAATCCACAATATCCAAAATCGAATCGGAATACTTACAGCCAAATGTTTCCACACTCCATAAAATTCTTAGCTCTCTAGGCTGCAACCTTCTTATTACAGCCGTTCCTAGAATAAGTTTCGAAGAGATCCGCCAAAGACAAGCAACGACAAAAGCAAAAAAAAGGGTTGAATATCTTCAGGGAACTATGAGTTTAGAAAAACAAACCCCGAACAAAAATCTTTTAAAAGAAATGATTGCTGAAGAAACAAAAAAACTTTTAGAATCTTCAAGCCCCGATCTGTGGGGGACAGGCCTGTGAAATTTACATATCCTGATGGCGCCACTCCTATCGATGACATAAGCGACCTAAAACCCCCGTGGGTAAAAACTCAGGAAGACCTCAACCTGGTTGAGGCGGAAAATATCTCACTCGCTACAGAGGAATATTTAATAAAGCCTGTTGGATTACCTCAGGGTTGGTTTACTGTGCCCTTATTTCAAAAAGTTCATAGAGATATGCTAGGCAATGTATGGGCTTGGGCAGGCGGCTTCCGAAAAACTCAGACTATTCCCGGTATTCCCTTCTATCAAATTAGGACTGATCTGGAAAACCTTTGTAGTGACGTACAATCCTGGTGCGATGAAGGTTGCGAGCTCACCCTGCTTGAGCAAGCAGTTAGAATCCACCACCGGCTAGTTTTCATTCATCCATTTCCGAATGGAAACGGCAGATTTTCTAGGCTTATATCAGACCGTTATCTCAGAGCTTGAAAATCTCCCTTCCCTCATTGGCCAACAGATCTTGGAAATGATGGACGGCATCGAAAGAGATATATTGAATCATTAAGAGAAGCCGATAAAGGTGATTATGAACCTCTTGTTGAATTTGTGGTCGATAATGGTGCAAATGATCCAGCGTTAAGTGAGTTACTGGGGCATCGCTTTTACAGAGAACATTTCAAAGGTAAACGTTTATTTCTTTTGGTAAAGGCTCACCTTCGTCGTAGTTACGATGTTAACGATGAAATAAACAATGGTCATCGACCACTAAACATCGCTTTGAATCATGGCCTCTCGGATATATCCCTGCTTCTTCTGGAAAATGGCGCCGATTTTCAAAATAAAGATAAATCTGGCTTAAATGCATTCGAATTAGCACTAATCCGAGAGTTGTATGACGTTGCTTACAAAATATACAAGAGTGGTTATCAATATACGCCTAGACATACGAATCGGCATCTCAAAGTTCCTCATCAGAACTTATATAGATTTGATCTTCAATACTTTAAATAAATAAACCAGTCAATTTTGACTGGTTCCTGAGAAAGTTGGGGGCGGTTGGACAGGTTCAGAACTTTTGATTGGGGGAGTCTTGCTGGTAACATGAGGTTAATTAGCTCAATGTTAGTCGCTTAGTTAAAGCAGGCTCTTCGGCATGTTCATCCAAATTTTGAAGGAATTAATCGATATACTATTTTTACTCTTCATGGTGTCCAATCATATGTTTTCAGTCTTTTAGGTTTTTATTTGTTTCTTCAAGGGAGAAGTCCTCTGGATCATATTCTCCCAGCTATTCTCGTTTTTCTTCGTGTACCCAGTCATCGCCAAAATCGTAGGTATATGTAAAGTTCTTTGCTTTATTGGTGTCGATAACATGAGTGATCGTGTAATCGTTATCATCAAATTCGTCTATTCTTTGATCTTCGTCGAAAAAATAGGTAAAGAACATATCCTTCACATAAAACGTGTGAAGATGATAATTATTCTAACCCATCACAGCCTCTATCATAAGATGCAGGTCATTCAATGAGTGAGAGCCAAGGACTTCAATGCGCCTCTAAATGTGTGGACGGATGTTCTTGAGGGTAATTTTCAGTTTATAAACACTCATTGTGTATCCTTGGTTTAAAAGGTTTTTGAGTGTATTGCGTTTTGGGGCCAGTTTTTCTGTAGTAATTTCATCAAATTCCGCTTAGGCTTGTGAGCTATAAGAATCGATTCGAGGTATGCTACGAATTCAGAATCTTGCCCGAGTCGTTTCATTAGAATTTCTATTTTTTTCAAAAAGTCAACTGCTTCGTTATAGGCGTCGTTGTTTTTCCGGTCAATTGTTGGCTCAACCATTTTTTGATAAATGGGGATGGCATCTTCTGGATATCTTTCTTTTCGCTTTTCTGCTAGTTCAAGCCACAAAGAGTTGGAACATTCTCCTTCACATGCTTCTTTCCAAGACATCTCGATATCTTCCTCCCACAAGAATACCTGAACTAACGTTGTATTGTCTGTCTTTTGGTACCAAGAATAGTGTTGACGTCGTTGTTGCTTCTCCTCATTGAGAATCGATTTTCTAATGAATTCAAGAGCTTTTGATCGCCATGTTTGCCATTGATTCACTTGCTCAGCATGATCCTTCAATTTCTTATATTGATGTAATGAAGGGGATTCTGAGAACTCAGTCCAAACAATGTCCATTGCTTCATCATGGCGTTTGCTATGATGATACTCTTCAATGAGAAAATCTCGAAGTCGAGAATCAGTTTTGTCCGGGAAGGTAGCGATTCCTTTTTCTGCCCATTCCAGCGCCAAATCCCTTTTTCTGGCTTTCTTGTATGTTTCCGCGATTTGAAGGTAAGCCCATCCTGAAGAAAGGTCGTGTTTTTTGATGGCTATGAGCGCTTCTACGTCGCCTGTTTCTTCAGCGAGATGTTCCATGATTTTTGTGATGCGGTAGCGTTTCCCATATTTCTCTTCGCTACTGCTGTCAGGCATAAGAACTGATACTTTTTTCCATTCAGTTTCCGCCAATTTTTTATACATTGCGATACCATTTTCTCCAAGGATGTCTGCGTATGTTTTCATTGCTCCCTGAAAAGTATCATAGTCGGTTTTCAGTTCCCACTTGAAGAGTCGTCTTGCCAGATCTTCGGGGTTAGGTTTTGCTGCGGCACATGCCCGAAAATGTAGATCTTGAAGGTCACAGAGCAGACTACCAATTTGACCTGAAGAGTCATCGGCGAAGTTCAAAGCGTCTTCTACTGCATCTAGAGCATATTCCGCAAGTTCAATTACTTCGGAAGAATATCCTTCATTCAGCAATTCTTCTATAGAATCGATGACCTCCTCGATTCCTAGTGCATAATCGTACGATTCTCTGTAGCTGATAAAACCATCTATGTATATAGCTTCATCGATAGCTTGCTGATATGCAGCTACATCGACTCCGCAAGTCTTGTTTTTTGATGTTTTTAAAAGCAGTTGACGGCGTAGACGGTCATCGTTTAACGATTGCTCTACGATTATTTTTATCAAAACCTCTTTGTTTTGCGTAGCAAGCCATATGCTTACGTCATCCATCGTCACTTCTGTTGTCGATTTTTGTTCGTCTTGATTCAGGCATGTTAAACCGACTGCTACACAATGTTTGCAAAAAGTGCCATCTTGTCCAACGGGGCAAGAGCATGAGAATTGGATCTTATCATCTTCAATCCAGAGTCGTACTTGGTATTGTTGACTCCCCGTAACTTTTGTTATGACGGAGCCTTGGTGTTCGATCAAAGAAGAGACGCTTCCTTGTTCAAAATATTTTTCACCACGTTCAAAGGATCTTTCTCCAGCCATGCGCTTTATTGTGCTCTTGTTCAGTATCCTTGATAAAAGAGACTTTCTTTCTGGCGTGTTTTTGGTCATGTTTTTACTTTTTATCGGTATTCATAAATTTTTTCCTGAAAATAAAAAGTTGCCTCAACTCTTCCATCGAAAACATTGGCAGGCAGTTTTTGCATGCTGTGTATAGGGATTGTATGTTTTCTAGATGAAAATGGCAAGGTGTTTAGAGCTTCTGTGACCTTGCGCCCAGCGCGTAAAACAGAGCAGGCTATAAACCACGTTAGTAAAAGGACAATGTCTTTTTTGATAGTATTTGTTGAGAAAGCTTGTTTCGAGTGGGGCAGGGATGCAGGGCGATTTAATCAAAAAGATTTGATGCCCAATAGTTCTAGTAGATAGCCGGGATCCCAACCAGCTTCCTTGCGCTTCAGTTCTATACCTCCTTTTCTCTTATCCTGTCTCAAAAGATTAAGAACAATCCTTCGCAAAATGGCTAAATTTTCCGCTATATGTCCAGCGTGAGCTTGTTGTTCGTCCTCTCTAAAACCGATATCCAATACCCAATGACAACGGTTTTCGATCCCCCAATGAGAACGAATCGAATGCGCTACTGTACGAGCATCTCCTTCTAAGCTCGAGATGTAGTAGTGACGGAATGTACTTGAAAATCCCTTCACGGTACGTTTCGATACGATCATGATAAGAGATTTCAAACCCTTCCACTCTTCTTTTCTAGGAAGCCACTCAATATCTTCTGTAACATATACTTCACGCTTTTCAGTACGACCATGTCCTTGTTCAATGATATGATAGGAAGAATGTTCAACACCATCAAATTCAACAGCTTCTGCTTGCTCAAAAAAATTCTTCACCTCATTATGAAGGGTGGAATGATTCCCTTTTAAGGCCAGTATATAATCACCTCCGTTATCCTGAATTTGCCTAGCTATGGCAGTCTGGGTCCCCATCGCATCAATTGTTATAATGGTTCCTTTGATATCAATCATTTCAAGAAGTTTTGGGATGGCGGTGATTTCATTAGATTTATCATCTACCTTGACCATTCCAAGAGAAAGCCCTTCTGTGCAGGCCCACATGCTGACAATGTGAACGAAAGAGTTTCTTTTACCTTTTTTATTCGTACCTCGGAGCGTTTTCCCATCAATAGCACGAACTTTCCCTTTTGTGAGATTAGCGACGCTTTGCACCCAGTTGATAAAACCCTCCTGAACTTGTTCAGGATCAAGTAAAACGAGTATCCACCAAAATGAAACATAGCAAGGAATGCCATTTGATAAGGATAACAAGGATGTCAGCCAGGATTCTCTTCGTTTTGCATAGGTTGCAATTTCCTTGATATTGTTTGCTCCGCATAAAATCGCACAAATAGTCATGAATAGTACATCTGACAATTTGTGAGTAATTCGCTCTCTATTTCTGGGATCTTCTAATGCCGAAAACTTTGCAAAAATCGAGTCTCTAAATATTTCTTCTTTTGATGGGATATCTTCTTCTGATTTCATGACAAGGCTCCTTGTTAGCTGATGAATTCAGCTAACAAGGAAAGCCTAAAGAGATTATTTTATCAAACCTTTCTCGTTAAATTCCCCTGTATCGGCTATGA
>Ga0307991_1002293_pt1 | contig 13026 bp, 17 predicted proteins | sample EllFjometagen131_FD_203146 | JGI IMG/M metagenome (GOLD analysis project Ga0307991, IMG submission 203146) | Marine microbial communities from Ellis Fjord, Antarctic Ocean - #131 | ecosystem: Environmental > Aquatic > Marine > Unclassified | place: Southern Ocean | collected 2014-10-08
CTAGTCCTGCTCCCGGTCCACCTTTCGGTCCTGGCGGATTACCTTTTTTGTATCTTGGCCCTGAACCTGGCCCACCTTTTGGCCCTGGAGGATTACCGTTTTTATATCCTAGTCCTGCTCCCGGTCCACCTTTCGGTCCTGGCGGATTACCTTTTTTGTATCTTGGCCCTGAACCTGGCCCACCTTTTGGCCCTGGAGGATTACCGTTTTTATATCCTAGTCCTGCTCCCGGTCCGCCTGGCGGATTATTTTTCTGTCTTCTGGGATGACTTTCTTTCCATTGATCTATCTCAACCCGGTCAATCATACCGTCATTATTCACATCCGCTTTAGCTTCCCAAGGTTTATTAACTACTGCTTTTTCTCTTATTGAACCTGCTCCCGGTCCTCCCTTTGGTCCCGGCGGATTGCCCTTAGGCTGTGCATACGATGGTATAGCTACCACTACCACAAATAAAAATGCAATTAGTTTAGTAAAAAACTTTACACTTCCTTTCATACTCCACCCCTTTCAACTGTATTAAATATATTAAAAACAAAAACCACACTAGTTATTTGCAATTTCCAAATCCCACATAACTATTCGTATCATCTTAACACTCTTAAAGCTTCTTTCTCAGAATCAAACATTAAAAACAACTTATCGCATCTAAATATATCCAATATATTGTTTAATCTTTCGGGTAGGTTTATCAATCCTATTTTTTTGTTTTTCCTTTTAAACTCTAACACTCTCATAACAAGTGCCGCCAAAGCGGCACTATCAACATAAGTCGCATTTTTAAGGTCCAGAAAAAAGTTCATTTCATTTATTGCTTAATCCTTTATCATCTTTTATTTTATTTTAAGGATAATCGGAATAGTCTCCGCATCGATAGAACCTTTAAACCGCAAAACCCTAACGCCGTCATTAACTTCATATTTATCGATAAAAGGCAAACCCATGTTGTTTATTTTATTGAATACAAAATTTTTCATAACTATTTTTCTTTTATTTCTTTTCATCGTACAGATGAACATCACTTTGAGGAAATGGGATTGTAATGCCCTTTTCCTCTAATGCTATTTTTCCTTTTTCCAGTGTATCAAAATATACACCCCAATAATCTTCCGGTTTTACCCAGGGCCGGCACACAATATTCACACTGCTGTCCCCTAATTCAGATACAGCAATAGTCGGTGCCGGGTCCGTCAAAACTCTTGAATCTTGAGACACCACACTTTCAAGTGCTTCTTTTGCTATTTTCATACTATCATCATAAGAAATGCCGAACACAAGATCTACTCTCCTTTTTTCAATAGCAGTGTAATTTTTTATAATCCCGCCTGTTATCTGAGCATTTGGCACTATAATTTTTTTATTATCTGGAGCACTGAGATTAGTAGTAAATATATGTATTTCCGACACTACCCCCAAAATCCCTCCAACTTCTACCAGATCACCAACCTTAAAAGGCTTAAAAAACATGATCAAGATACCTGCGGCAAAATTTGCAAGTGATCCTTGTAACGCCAAGCCTACAGCTAAACCTGCGGCACCAATTACTGCTATAAAAGAAGTTGTCTGAACCCCTATTTTGCCCAATGCTGCTATTATAACAAATACAAACATAACCACATAGGTTATGTTCTTACAAAAAGAGGCCAGTGTCGCTTCTACATTAGCCTTTACCATCAGTTTTTCAACTAGATTAGAAAGGAACCGGGCAATCCATTTCCCTACCACAAAAATAATTACTGCTGCAAGCACACTTAACCCATACTGCGTCATATAAGTGTATAAATTCTGTAAAACTTCTTCCACGACAAACCTCCTGTTATTTATTTGAACTGTCTCTTATCGTTTATCCATTTATACTATAAATGGAACTATCCTCAATATACTGCACACAAATCAAACGATTCATGAAAGATATTTTATCATACTTTCCAAACAAACAAAATGTTTTTGAAAAGTTGTTGCGGACAAATAACTTACGAACTGAATGCGCCCCAGATGGGCCCTTAGTTTGCGAATCTTTTTATTATAAGATTTTGTGAAAAGGATTATTAAACCTAGAATCTTAGTTTTAACGAAATTTTTGAGACTTACTCCAAATTCTGATCTGTTTCAGATTTGTTCTGTATCTCTTTTTTATTTAATTTATTTTGTTTTTTTTCTTCTTTTTTCTTTTTCTTTGCCAATTCTTTCTGCCGTTTTTGATACGAATAATTATCTCTTCCCAATACGTCCTCCTTTGTTCTAGTTCATATTACACAGCACCACACTATACTCCTGTAGCTATTCAAAACAATGTACAAACAGCACTATTACTGTGCTTTTTCCTGTTTTTTCTTCTTTGCTGCGTTTTTGGAATTTTTTGCTTTGTTTACTTGTTTGTCATGTTTATTCTTATCTTTCCTGCCCTTATCTCCCACGATACACCTCCTGTACTTTTTACTTTATTTTCAAAAGAAATTTAAAATATTCAGGAACCTTAGTCTTAAAAGTCATTTTCTCTTTCGTATGGGGATGTACTATAGTAAGTACGCCCGCATGAAGCGCCAGCCTCTTTATGTCTTTTTCTTTTTTTCCGTACTTTTTATCTCCGACAACGGGACATCCTTTATCCGCGAGATGAACCCGAATCTGATTTTTCTTGCCTGTGATCAGATCGATTTCAACTAGACTGTACTTCTCTGATTCTTTCAAAACTTTATATCCGGTCATGGCCTTTTTTCCTTTTTCTGGATCAGAAACAGAATACATTTTACAAGCACGATTTTCCGCAAGATACGAAGTAATTACCCCTTCCTTTTCCCGTAAAACTCCCGAGACTACGGCATAATAAGTTTTCTTGAACCCTTGCCATTCTTCCTGTAAATACCGCTTAGCCTTTTCACTTTTAGCAAAAACAATAATACCGGAAGTATCTCTATCCAACCGATGTACAATAAATATCCGTTTTCGAGATTTCTGATTCCCTTTCCTCACATACGTATTTAAAAGATAATAAACTGTATTCTCTCTGACTTTATTCGTACTAACTGTCAAAAGCCCGCATCGTTTGTCTACAACCAAAATATCGCGATCTTCATATACGACAGACACCCCTTTGGGCTGATATTTTTTCGGAGGACTTTTAAATTTTTTCACACTTTCATTCATAACATTTATTCCAAGCATACTAAATCAATAACACCCACTTACATACATTTAATTATACCACACTCAAGTTATAAACTTTAAAGTTATAGTTTCGATAAATTCCTAGTGAGCATATTTGATTCATAACCGCCTATCCCCTAAAAACTTATCAAAAGCGTTTTCGATTCTTTTGCGTATACTCTTGCTAATAACATCATTTACCGATAAAATGCTGGTTAGACTATCCATTGTTTTTTATTATAGATCACTCACTGGTAAAAAGAAAACTATATGAAACCAATTTTATACATGGCACCTATCATGGGAGTTACAGGTTGCATATACCGCAATACGTACTCCCTCTTTTTTAACGGCTATGATATAGCCGTTATGCCATTTATCAATAACATCAAGAGAAAAAAGTCATCTCTTAGAGATGTTTTGCCTGAAAGAAACAATGCCAATTTCAAACTGATTCCTCAAATTCTCAATAAAAACCCCAATGATTTTATTGTTCTGGCAAAAAGCCTATACGCAATGGGTTATGAAACAGTAAATTGGAATTTGGGATGCCCCCTTCCCATGGTCAGAAAAAAAAGAAAAGGTTCCGGCCTTCTTCCATACTCTGATGAGATCGTGGAATTCCTTAATAAAGTAATTCCCGCAATTCCCAATCAAACATCTATTAAAATACGGCTCGGCTCTGAAAATAAAACTGACCTTTCTAAACTTCTGCCGTTGCTAAATAATCTTCCTCTAAAAGAAATTATTATACACCCTCGTACAGGCAAACAACTTTACACCGGAGAATCCAATCTGGATGCTTTTGAGAAAAGTCTTTCTCTTTCAGACCACACTATTGTTTATAGCGGAGACATTACTTCAGTCGAAAAGTATAAGGTATTAGAAAAACGTTTTCCTTCGATAAATCACTGGATGATCGGACGAGGCGGCATCACAAATCCATTCTTGCCGGAACAGATTAAAAATATAGATGGCAACCAAAAAGATAGAAAAATTGATCGATTCCTATCTTTTCACAAGGCACTTTTGGAAGAATATCAAAAAGAGTTAAGCGGTCAGGCTCATCTTATCGGAAAAATGAAAGAAGTGTGGTGGTATTGGAGAAAAGCATTTGAAAGCGGCGATAGGCTTTTTCTAAAACTTTCAAGAACAAAAAACGTTAAAAACTATTTAGATATCATAGACCAATTCTTCCAAAAAAATCCAAAAACAAAATACTAGTGCAGTTATTAGTCCATAGTTAGAAAACTAGCGACTCAGTAAACAGTTATCAGTGATCAGTTGTCGATAATCGGTCATGAGCTACATGAAACAGACATGTGCATAGATTAAACTACGAACCCCGAATCACACCTGGTTCGACACTAGCTGCTAGCGACTAATTTTATGTGAATTCTTCTTGATCTGCGCTATACTGTACTGTATGAATAGTTTAAATGAGACACCACATTTTGCTTCACTAACACATGAAACCATACTCAAGGTTGCTGAAGAAGAACTTGGCACACCTTTGACCGGTCTTTGCCGCACATACAATAGCTATATAAACCGTATTTTCGAACTTGCCGCAGTTGATGGGACAGGACTTGTAATAAAATTCTACCGTCCTAATAGATGGTCAAAAGAAGCTCTACAAGATGAACATGATTTTCTTTTGGAACTTGCGGAGACTGAAATACCGGTAATCGCCCCTCTTCTCTTAAAAGATAAGAAAACTTTAGGCTCTACCGGTGACATCCGATTCGCTATTTTCCCAAAGAAAGGTGGCCGAAATTCAGACGAGTTCTCCGAAGAAGAATGGCTAGAACTAGGACGTCTAATATCCCGGGTTCATAATATAGGTGCAAAAAAAATACCCAAAGACCGTATTACTCTTACTCCAGACAGTGCCACCCGTGACCATATAAACTTCATTCTTGAACGAGAGATTATTCCTAAAGACTTTTCCAATCAGTTTATGGACACAACAGAAAAACTTCTCGATCTGATAACCCCTCTTTTTGTAAATAAACCGCTGATACGAATACACGGGGACTGTTACTCTGCAAACATTATACACCGTTCCGGAGAATCACTGTATATGATAGATTTTGATGATATGGCAATAAGCACACCAATACAAGACGTATGGATGCTCCTGCCCGGATACTTGAAAGATTCCCGACACGAGCTGAACCTATTCATCGAAGGATATGAATCTTTTCGGAATTTTGACCGTAACGATTTAAAACTTATTGAACCTTTACGTGCTATGCGCTACATCCATTTCACTGCATGGTGCGCTCACCAGGTTGCCGACTCAACTTTTAAGAAACTGTCCCCCGACTGGGGTACAGCCCAATACTGGCAAACAGAAATAAACGATCTGAGTAAACAAATCACAAGAATTAAAGAAACGATTTAAGAACCATACATAGCATGTAGTATGTGGAGAATAACTGGACCATTGAAAAAACGTCATGTTACCATTCTGAACGAAGTGGGTGAAGAATCTCTACTAAAGACTAGAAACTAGCGCCTAAATCATTGTAAAAGTTTTCTTGATTTCCTGAAAGCATTTAGTATTTTTTTATGTGCTTGTAAACCTTTCATCGTACCACTGGATAAGAACAAACCACTTAAAACATCTTTACCACTAAACAATTTGTACGCTCTTGATAAAGCGCTTTTATGAAAGCTTACATCATCTCTTTGTTCCAACAAACATTCCAGACATTCATACACGTCATGCATTTCTTCCCGCACACATCCAACATCAAAACACCATGCAAGCTGCACATGTGCCTCACTCTTTTTCCCTAATGCTAGGAACACCAATAATTTAAGTTCACCAAAACATAAACGTCGCCATGGGCTTCCTTCGTCGATTGCTATGCCTAAAACATCCACGACTATTTCATGCTCGCCAACAGCTCCCCTATCGATCAGCAATAACAATTCCTTTAGTTGTGCCTGAGTACCTGCTGGCAGCTTAAAGACATAGGTTACTAAGCGACGTGCCCTGTTATTATTCGCATGTAGAAAATCCTCTACATGATATATTTCAGACCATCCCGGCACAATAACTCGGCAAACATAAAAACCATCAATTGAAACAGCATTAACGTACACATCTTTTTTTGCCTTTTTAAAAATTCCAAGAAGAAATTGTTCTTCCTCTTTACGTGTTCCAACAAGATCTACACAATGAAAACAATACGCAGGTTTCTTTTTAAAGAAATCCTCCGACACAAAACCACTTGAATCAATAAAGTGAGTTACAAGATTAGAGAAATCCCTGACCTCTTTTTTGTTCTTATTAGGTTTTTTCAATCCACGAAACGCTGCCAGCTTTTGCCCCTGCAAAAGTTCTGTAACAGTCCGTGTAAGTGCAATTTCAAATGAAGGATGTGCTCCAAACGCGAGAAAACATTTCTTAGTCTTTTTCTCAATGATCGTAATATTGACCACCGGATAACGCCCGCCAAGAGAAGCATCTTTAACAAGTACGCTAAACCCTGCCCCTTTAAGAGCATCAAGCGCCTTAACAACATGGCGAAGTGAGGAGTAATGATCCTTAGGAATATTCGGTAATGCTATGCCTTTTTGGATAATACTCGTTTTAACATATCTCTCTAATATTTCGGAAAGCGCTTGAACACAAGCTTCTTCTTTTGTGTTGCCGGCAGCCATACCATTACTCGCATAAAGATTATCCAAAACATTAATGGGAAAATAAATGGTTTTTTTGTCTCGCGTACGCTGAAAAGGAAGTGAACAAATAGCATTTTTCCCGCACCCTCCAGACATACGATCCACAAAGTCCTCAGCCTTTAATTCCCCGGCAGGATCATATATCGAACGTAATTTTTTTGTTAATAGCCCTTTAGGCCAACCCTTTTCCCCCGGTATAAACCATTTCTCATCCGGTAAAAAAAGAAAGTTCTTTTGTGGTGCTAACCCTACTAATGCAAAATCAGAAAAAAAATACCCCGTAATCACCCGTTCCATAAACTCACCCAAAGCACTAGCCAAAGCCCACGCCTTAGTAATCCCTTTACCATTCACACTCAAAGCATGGCAGCTCTTCTCCCTAACATGTACAGACCAAACATGAGGCACAGGATGTTTCCAAGAGACCTCTTCAACAGTTATACCAACCCGCTTAAGTATTTGCGTGATCTTTTCAATGGTCTCTTCAGGACAAGTATCTTTTCCGTGCATAGTAAAACATCCTTTTATAAAAAGTTAGAGATGACCACAGAGCCCCCTCAGCTTTTATTTTCTGTTCTCTACTATATATTTTTTACAGCAAGAACAGCGCACCAAATAGAAACTACCACACCAACCCCGAGAAACAACCACCCATAAGATGCAAGAGATTGTGCAAGCAAAATACCAATACCAGTACCAATCAATGCTTTTGAAGTTACAAAAACAATAAACATCGGCGCAGAAAGTTTTTTCACACCATCAATAAGGCCCTTCATGCTATTTCCTTTTTTTAAATTATCCCATGATCTTCAATGCCAAATACGGAACAAGATTAAAAACTATTATAGCGATCTTATAATGCCCCAAATACTTATAATATGTTTGTAATATAAATGCTTCATCCACATTGAACATTTTGGCATGCATACGTGCTGCCATTCCGCGAATAGCAATAATAAGAATTGCCGAAAATATAAATAACCCAAGGTTAATAACTGTGCACCAACCGAAAAACACTCTAAGAGTTTCAATTGTCATCTAAAACCTCCCTTATTTCTCTTTTGAACAATTACAATTGCAATTACATCCTTTGTCGGACTCTGACTTTTTTATACTCTCTTTATACTTTCCTATATTTTCTTTCTCTTGTTTTTTTTAAGATCCTCTCTATCAACAATAATATTCATTCCATCTACCGGCTTAGTTTCGCACGCATATTTTTTCTCGCCGTCTATTTCCACCACACATGCCTTACAACACCCATTAACTCTATCGTCTCTACAACAAAGCGTAGATATCCCAATATGGGCCCTATCTGCAACATCAACTATATTTTTATCTTCAGGACCAACACTTACAACAACCCCATCAATAGCAACCTTCATAAAATCTCCCTTTTCACTACATTATATACTGGTCCATACATAAAAGGAAGGAAGGAAGAAAGGAAGGAAGGGTTTTCATCGCAGTAACAACGCCGAGGAACGGGATTAGATTCGTTTTTCGGGAGCTTTAGGGTCAGGGCTGTACTTTGTACTCTTATTTCATCCGCCCCCTCAATGTGCAAAGTACAGCCCTGACCCTAAGTTACAACTACCTCATTTGATTTTGTCTAGTCATCCATTCCGATAGAAAACATGCCTTCTAAATCATGTTTAGAATACACTTTAAACACAATAAGAGTTTCAGACTTCACAATCCCGTTTATTTTAAGCATATGCTCTGTTACAATACCTGCTAACCCTTCATTCTTCCGTGTTCTTATAACTGCTATTAAATCATACTGTCCGGCTACCGAAAACACTTCGGTGACACCTTTCATCTCCGCAAGCTCTTCTGCAATTTCATTCACCCTGCTTCTTTCTACTGTCAAAAGCACTACTGCAGTAACCATTTCGTCCTCCTTTTTTTAACAATCTTTAAATTTTATATGTAAGTGAAGAACTTCCATAATTAAAGATCAAAATATTTAATAAAACTCTCCCTTTTAATGATAACTATCCTCATTGTACTTCCACATGAATACAAATACAAGAGTTCACTTTAAATTCCATCACGATTTATGCCAAAAAGTATACTTTTATCTATAATGATAACTGATAATGGTTAAGATTGTCTATCATTCTATTCCCCTTGATTTTACAGAGATATAAGCAAAAAAAGCAACCCCGTTATGGGAATCACCCTTGTGCTTAATTAATATGCTGGGGGAGCTTTAGGGTCAGGGGAGCTTTAGGGTCAGGGCTGTACTTTGTACTTTTTATACATCCTTGGTCATCGTTGTACAATGTACAGACCTGACCCTATTTTCTTTCTTAGCTTTAAGGAAATATGCGTGCTCAATCTTCTTAATAAGAAAATGAACCAATATATAAATACAAAAAAAGTGTTACCCAGGTATCCGGTTTAAAATGTTACCAAGGTTTCGGTTGCACAGCAATGTATTCCTTTCCTCACATCAAATCATAACGAACACCATTTTCCGTTAAGATCATCTGGGTGTCGACATCCGACATTTCATCCTCATTAACTTCTTTAATTACTTTGCCCTTAGAAAGTGTCAAATCTATTGCCTTAGAATGATCACCTTCCTGAATCATTTTTTTTACTTCCTTTATCGATTGTTTGTTATTCAAACAAACAAAAAAGCATCTTACCAAATTTTCATTTACTTTTATGAGTATTTTCATTTTCCCCTACCTTTCATTCAGTCCTTTTGACTGCAAATTATCGTATACGGTACATTATCCCCTGTAATGTCCAAGATACTGTTTGCTTCATCTTTTCCCTCTCTAGGGCTTATTATTCCTATCAGAAGAAAAATTACACTTACCAGAAGATTTCTCCTTTTACCTATTTTTTTTATCTTCATAATATCCACCTTCCCTTTCTACGAAATCTACCTTTCTTTTTTTCTACATTACAAATCTTATCATTAATGTGCCATTTTGTCAATGTTTTTTTTATTTTGGCGTGTTTCTGTTAAAATATGGTTTTTTTAGAAATATTCAAATATATTGACTTATTTGTTATTATTGTGTATATTTTAAGTATGCTTATACACAAAAAAGTGAAATATTATAGGAAAAAAGTTGTGAAAATTACTATGCAGGAACTTTGTAGACGAATCAAGAATATCTATAAGGATACCGCTATTTCCACACATACTCTCAGCCGGCTGGAAAACGGATATGGACATGCTATCAGGCTAAAATGGCTATCACAAATTGCTACCGGATTAGATATTACTTTACAGGAATTATTGGAAGGAACTGAATTTGAATTATCTAAAGTTGTTTCCACTATACCTCGCAAAGAAAGAGGATCTTTTACATACAACGAAAAAGCGATCTCTTTGCTTTACTCCTTCAGAACTCTTCCCTATCAGGCTTCTGAAGTAATTATAAAACCAAAGGGTAAAACCGATTTAGAGCAAGACCCGCAAACTGAATCAGAGGATCAAGAAAGATATAAAAAATGTATTATCGTCTTGAAGGGAAGCATTACCGTAAGAGTTGGCAAAGAAAAGCATATACTCAAAAAAGGTGATTCAACGGTCTTTGACAGCGATAACCCTCATTTCTTCCAAAATACAACCAATCACGAAACATCTTTTTTAGTTATTAGAAGTCCTAAGAGATTTTAAAGCCCCTTCTTTTTAGCATTGTCTTCATCTTGCTCTCCAATGCTTGCAAAGAAAAGGGCTTTGACAAAAAGTCTATTACTCCATTACACATTATTCTATCAAACACTTCATTATCACTATATGCTGTAGTAACAAGAATATCTATATGAGGATTAATTTTTTGCGTTTCCTCTATAACTTTAAACCCATCAACATCAGGCATATTTAAATCCAATATCATAATATTACAATTTTCGTTTTTAATCTTTTCCAAAGCTTCCTTCCCACCACCGGCTTCAGAATAATTAGCCTTTATCCTATCCTTTAAAAATTCAATAACAGTACTTATAGCTCCCGGTTGATCATCCACAACCAATATATTCGGAATACCTACAATTTCCTGTACTTTCATAGTCAAAGCTTTTTTTATACTTTCATTAGTAAGCGGTTTTTCCAAATACGCATCACATTTTAAATCCCTCATAGTGATCTGAGCTTCTTTATCCCCATAAGCACTTATCATAATAACCTTTATACTTGGATCAATACTTTTGATTTCTTGAAGAACTTTTATTCCATCCATCCCTTTCATTTTTATATCCAAAAACACTACCCCCGGAGTACTTTTCTTGACTATATCAAGTGCAGCTTCTCCATTATCTGACGTGTAAACTTTCCAACCAAAAAGCTCAAGATATTCTTTTACATTTTTAACTACCTTTACATCATCATCTACAACCAATATTGAAGGTTTTTTCATCAGTTCTTCCACTTTTTCCAAGACAACTTCTTCTAGATATTTAACGTCAAATGGCTTCACTAAAAATGCATCGTAGCCTATCTTCTGTGCTTTCTTTCTTGTTTCTGGCTCGTCCCACGCACTTATCATAATTACTTTTGTGTTAATATCAATTTTTCTTATTTCTCTTAGAACTTGAACCCCATCGAAATCTTTCATCTTTACATCTAAAAGAACAATTTCAGGATGTTCATCTTTAAACTTTTCGATTGCCTCTCTGCCACTAAAAGCGCCCATCACATTGTACCCACGTAAAGAAAAAAACTTCTGCAATGAAGTTGCTGTTTTTTGATCATCATCCACAACAAGCATTTTATACATAATTTCTCCTATTCATTATTGTCTTCTACGCCCATATCTAAATATTCATAGACTTTTTTCTTGAGATTTTTTATCATTTTTGCTGCTTCAATAGCAGATTTATTAGAATCTTCTATTACTTCAATACTTTCTTCTAATAACTTCATTAACTCTCCCGGATCATCTTGTACCTTAGAACCTTTGATTTTAAGCATTTCACTAGTAGTGCTGGTGGAAACACAAATTTGATTCAAACTGTTTATTATATCGTGCACTTTTTCTCTTATTTCTTTTCTCATACTTTCTCCATATTATTTTTTTGTGATGATTTCAGTAATCCATTTTTCAAGTTCTGGTGCCATTATAGGCTTTTCAAAAAAAGATTTTGCCCCCATCAAGAGCAACTCCCTCTCCCTACTACCATATCCACTTAAAATGCCTACAGGAACATCCGGGTTAATATCTTTTAATTGCGTATATACTTCCACCCCATCTATATCAGGCAATCCTAAATCAAGTATTACTACATCATATTTATCAGCCTTAAAATGCTTAATACCATCCTCCCCTTTATTCGCTAAAACTGCATCAAAACCCTTTGCTTTAAGATATGGAATAATATATTTTTTAAAGGATTCACTGTCATCTATTAACAATACCTTAATCATTATTTTCTCCCTCAATTTTGGGAAATATCATTAAAAACTCTGTGCCTTTTCCTCTTTCACTCCATATAATTTTTATCTTTCCTCTATGACTTTTTATCATTTTCCTTATGGTTTCCATTCCAATGCCAGTTCCACCACGCAACCTACTATCTTTTGTTACCTCGTGACTTTTTGTCGTGAATAACGGCGTGAAGATTCGTGACTGAACATCTTCGACCATCCCTATACCATTATCCCTCACTCTTATTTCCGTAGCCTCATTTGTTTCTTCAATTTTTATTTCTACTTCACCCGCATATTCAGCCCCTTCAGTCAAAGCTTTGTCTTGTTTTAAATTTTCTCTTTCTATAATTGCATCATAGCTATTATTAAGCAAATTATAAAATACAGCCTGCAAGGCTCCGGGATTTCCTTTTATTTCAGAGCGTCCTGATATACTAACGTTCATCGCCTTCATGGTTTTATTTCGGACTTTCAACAGAACAACTACTCTTCGTATCAAATCCGCTATTTCCACATTAACCATCTCTCCGGGCTCTTCTTCCCTTATATAATTTCTCAGTGATCCGGTTACCATCTTTAAGTTTGTAATATTGTCACTAATATCACCATATGCACCCATAATAACGCCCTCAAGCTCTTTATCTGCGTTAAATCTTGTCTGCAAAATAGGATCCACAAAAAAAGTATAGAAATGGTAAGATAGATCCTTACCCCCCTCGTATAGTAAAGATTCTATGTGTTGCTAAAGAAGAGTTTAATAGACTAAAGAGTTTAGTTAGATTAAGAA
>Ga0307991_1002294_pt1 | contig 13026 bp, 10 predicted proteins | sample EllFjometagen131_FD_203146 | JGI IMG/M metagenome (GOLD analysis project Ga0307991, IMG submission 203146) | Marine microbial communities from Ellis Fjord, Antarctic Ocean - #131 | ecosystem: Environmental > Aquatic > Marine > Unclassified | place: Southern Ocean | collected 2014-10-08
ACTAAAGAAGCTGTTGCATTCTCAGTAAAAAAGCTTAATTATAGACCGAGAAAGTGCCTCGGCTACCAGTCACCTCATGAAGTGTTCTGGAAGACATCAAGTGGTGCACTTACAACTTGAATTCACCTGCCTTGTCCAAATCCAGGGTATTCGGAACATAGAAAAGAGGAATTTGGTTACGATGGAAAATAAGACATATGATATCGTTATCGTAGGCGGGGGCATCATGGGCAGTTCTACCGCATATAATCTTATAAAGGCTGATGAAAAACTCAAATTGGCGGTCGTTGAGATGGACCCTACTTATACCTATGCATCGACCCCACTCTCAATGGCCAATATAAGAATTCAGTTTAGCCTTAAGGAAAACATTCAGATCTCTCAATATGCCTTTGAGTTCCTTGACCGGTTCGAAGAGGAAATGGCCGTGGATGGCGATAAGCCAAGCATAAGCTACCGCCGAGAAGGCAACCTTTTTCTTGTGGACGAAGATGGCAGACAAACTGCTGAGGAAGCATTGGCATTGCAAAATACCTTGGGGTGCCAGATAGAATGGTATTCCCCTGAACAGATAAAAGAGCATTATCCCCTTTATGATCCAAGCAGCTATATAGGTGGAACATTCGGCCCTCAGGACGGTTACCTGGATGCATACTCCGTGCTTATGGGTTATAAGAAAAAGGCTAGATCTCTGGGAGAAAGGTTCATCAAAGACAAGGTTGTTGAGGTCTTGGCAGATGCCCACAATGTTACTGGTGTGAAGCTGGCTTCAGGCGAAAAACTAAAAGCAAAGGTGGTAGTCAATTGTGCTGGTGCTTGGGCGGCCAAGATTGCCCGGACAGCGGGGATGGTCTTGCCTATAGAGCCAACCAAGCGGCAAATCTTTGCGTTGGATACCAAAGTAAAGCCCGGTGTCCCGCTGCCTTTGACTATACTGCCCTCAGGCCTTTACTTCCGCACTGAGACAGGCGACTTGATCCTGTTGGGAAAATCTATGGATGATGACCCGGTTGGATTTGATTTTACCTGGGACAGGAAGAGATTTGAGGATATCCTCTGGCCGGAGCTGGCCCAATTCATACCTGCCTTTGATACACTCAGGGTGGTCAAGGGCTGGGCAGGGCTTTACGCAGTCAATACCATGGATGAGAACGCCATCCTCGGTGAATGTCCTGAGATAAAAGGCCTGTTTCTTGCGAATGGTTTTTCAGGCCATGGGCTTCAGCAGGCTCCTGCTGTTGGGCGTTATCTCTCTGAACTTATTCTTGCCCTGACTCCCACACTGGACCTTTCTATTTTTGGTCCCGAGCGGATACTCGAAAAAAGGCCACTGAGCGAGGGCGGGATAGTTTAAATGTGTTCATAAGTTCCAGGCAAGGGACGAAAAATCTTCAAATGAGATTTTAGTACCTTACAAATAAATTTGCGTTCAAAACGTGCAGAAAATTTAAAACTAAAATCAGAATTCAAAAAAGTGTGAAATGCCTAAAATGAACTAAAGTGCCTAAAGCCCGCCCTGGCGCGACTTCTTTGGCCAATATTGTAATTTCTATATTATTTATAAGTCCTGGCAATACAGCCTAAGCATTGCATGCCAGGCCTGCCCGCCATCTGGCAGGCGGGTCTGGGCCAGGGTTAAGGATTTTAGCTATTTTGTAAAAAAGATGGAGCGAAGCGATTCATTAACTTTAACTCACTTTTAACTTTTCCGGTTTATCCGGGTTAGGAGGATAAATATGTTTCCCAGAATAGAGATTTTGAATAATGAAGAAATGCTCAGGATTGATCAGGCATCCAGAGCGCTCCTTATGGAAGTTGGAACTCATGTGCAAAATCAAGAGGCTTTGGAAATATTTGACAAAGCAGGGGCCAGGGTTGACTATAAGAGTCAAATGGTGAAAATTCCCGATCACGTCATAAATGATACCCTATCAAAATGTTCATCGTGTGTTCGCCTTTATGATCGAACCGGCGGGCCTCCCCTTCTTATAGGGGGTGATCGGGTCTATTTCGGCACCGTCGGAATCGCCACAAATGTGCTTGACTTCGAAACAGATCAATACCGCCAAGTCGTGTGTGATGACCTCAGAGATATCATTCGTCTCTCCGATGTTCTCAACCCTCCTGATTTTGTATTGGTTCCAGCAACACCAACAGATGTCCCTTCTAACGTAGTTGACAACATTGAGACTAAATTACTTTTGACAAATACAAAGAAGCATTTTATCGCTGAGGCCCAGAGTGGCAAAAATTCGAAAAAGAATATTGAAATGGCCGCAGAGGTGGCAGGCAGTCTGGAGGCTCTGCAAGAACGTCCGTTTTTTTCCACGCTTGTCTGTTTGACCTCCCCTTTAGTCCTTCGGGACGACAGCATTGAACTGATTGTTGAATCATCTCGTTTGGGACTACCGCTCTTTATCGAGTCAGGGCCCATGTGTGGAGGAACATCCCCGGCAACTCTTGCTTCCACCCTAATTATGGCAAACGCTGAGTTATTGAGCAGTTTTGTTCTAGCTAAATCTGTCAACCCTGCAGTACCTCTAATTTATGCCAGTTGGGCCAGGATCTTAGATATGAAGGCAGCAACAGTCTCCCATGGCGGGCCGGAATTTTCACTCCTTAGAATAGGCACAACACAAATGGCCAAATATTATGGATTACCCTCAGGTGGAGGTGGAATCCTTGCGGATACAAAATCGATCGATGTCCAGTTGGGAATGGAAAAATTGGGAACCGGCCTGCTTCCTGCGCTGGCAGAGACAAATATGGTTGTTGGTATGGGTCTTTTTGCAGATGAAAATGCCATAAGCCTTGAAACCTTGGTAATTGATCATGAAGTCACAAATTGGATCAAACGAGTCCTGCAAGGAATAGAAGTCACCTCTGAGACCACAGATCTCTCTGTCTTTGAAGAGGTTGGGCCAGGAGGCGATTTTGTACGAACCAAACATACTAGAGACAACTTTAGAAAGGAAATGTTCATACCAAAGATAATGGATCGGGGCTTTTTGACATTGGATAAGGATCCTAGGGCAACTACCATGCGCAAGAGGGCACACAAATACTTTACAAAAGTCATGGAAACCTATAGCCTTCCCGAATTGCCTGAAGGCATCGATTCGAAATTGGATGCTATTATCAACAGATAATTCAATAACTAGGAGTAAAAAGATGAAAACCGATGAGGTAATTGATAATATAATTGAAGCATTTGTCAGGATAGATGAGAAGGAGGTTCCGGACCTAGTATCAAAAGCGATAGCAGAGGGGATTGATCCTCTCTTGATTGTAAACCAGGGAATCACTGTAGGGCTTAGGGAGGTAGGAAACCTTTTCGCAAATGAGGAGATCTTTCTCCCTGAACTGGTTTTGGCTGGCCAAATTGCGACCGAGGTTAACGAAACCTTAAAATCTCATTTCTCAGGAGATATAGTCATTGAAAAAAAAGGCCTGGTTATTATCTGCACAGTCAGTGGCGATGTGCATGACATCGGGAAAAACCTGGTAGGCCTTTTACTTTCTGCCTCTGGTTATGAGGTTGTAGATCTCGGGAGGAGTATTCCCACTGATACAATACTGAAAAAGGTCAAGGAATTAAGCCCTCAGATCGTTGGACTCTCAGCCCTCCTGACGATCACAATGCCCGGGCAAAAAGAAGTGATTCAGACCCTTAAAGAGGCCGGGGTACGAGACAAGGTGAAGATACTTGTTGGGGGTGCCCCTGTCACAAGGGAATGGGCAAATGAGATAGGCGCCGACGGGTATGCCGACGACGCATCCAGCGCTGTGTTGGAAGCAGACCAAGTTTTGAAAGTTGATCTTGAATCAGCGATTTCCGGTTAGGAAATTGCATGTGATATTTTAAAATAAAATAGCAAAACCAGTGGCTTAAGCCCATTTTTTGCTTGACAATTCAGTTAGGGTGTGCGGCGAAATTTTGTAATACTCAATGATATCAGGAGGTTACAGAATGCCCTACACCATCTACAAACTAAAAAAAGCAAATGTGCTGTCATTCACCCGATTATTTGTGCCCATCGACAGGGCCAAGTCTGGAATGCCTCTCTTGAAAGCCAGAGGGAAGAGACCTTTGCAAATGACTTTTGATGATCAACTCAAAGCGCTCGTTTTATTCCACTTGGAAGAGCACACCTCCGCCCAGCATCTTCTTCAGGTCCTGGAAGAAGACGATTTTGCACGTCGTTTCATTGCACCCGAAGAGGGGATCAAGAAAAGCAGTTTTGCAGAAGCCATCAATTCACGGGGGCTTGAACAGCTTGCCCACATATACCAAAATCTGCAAGCCGACGCCCTCACCCGTTTACCAAAAGAACATGCCAAACTTGGAGATCTCATAGGCGTTGATGGTTCTCTGATCGATGCATGCCTGTCCATGCAATGGGCTGACTACAGAAAAGGGACCAAAAAAGCAAAAGTGCATCTGGGCTTCGACTTGAACCACGGCATTCCGAGGAAGGTTTTCCTCACCCATGGTAAAGGCCCTGAGCGGCCCTTTGTCAGCATGATTCTTTCTCCAGGCCAAACCGGTGTTCTGGATCGAGGATATCAGGCCCACGATTTATTTGACCTGTGGCAGGAAGAGAAAAAACATTTTGTATGCCGCATTAAGGCAAGTGCAAAGAAGCGTTGCATAGAAGCCAAAGAAATCAATCCAGACAGCAACATCTTCTATGATGCGATTGTCTTATTGGGCACCCCCGGAGTCAATCAAACGAAAAAGCCCGTCAGAGTTGTGGGGTATATCGTTGATGGAACCAAGTACTGGGTAGCCACAAGCCGTTTTGACCTGTCGGCAGAGCAAATCGCTTTTATTTACAAGTTGAGATGGGACATCGAGAAATTCTTTGCCTGGTGGAAACGCCATCTCAAGGTATACCATCTGATCGCGAGAAGCGAGTATGGCTTGATGGTCCAAATCCTGGCCGGTTTGATCACTTATCTGCTTCTCGCTATTTACTGTCGTGAACAGCACAACGAAAAAGTCAGCATAAAGAGAGTCAGAGAACTTCGCATCAAGATACAGAATGAGATGCGTATTGCCGGCAGCGGCTCCGTCGGCTCAAACTCGGAACATGAGTTAATTTCAAACTCATATGCAAGTACCTAACCGGAAATTAATGATCTTGAATAGACTTACAAATTTATCAGAAAGTAGTTGGATATGTCCGATCTACATTCCATAACAGAAGCCCTGGTGGCAATGGATGAAAAAAGCCTGACGGAGCTGGTTCAGAACGCACTGGATCAAGGAATTCCTGCCAAAGAGATATTGAACAATGGTCTCATTGCGGGGATGGACATCGTTGGTGAAAAGATGGAAAGCGGAGACATGTTCATCCCGGAAGTCCTCATGTGTGCGAAAATTATGGCCAAAGCTGTTGAAACACTAAAGCCTCTTCTGGGAGATCAGGGGGTAAGTGCGGCCGGTAAGGTGGTGATCGGAACCGTGAAGGGGGACCTCCACGATATAGGAAAGAATCTTGTCATCATGATGTTCAAGAGCGTGGGTTTTGAGGTCCACGACATGGGGGTTGACACCCCACCGGAGGACTTTGTCGCAGCGATCAAAGAGAAGTCCCCCAATTTGCTCGCGCTATCCGCTCTGTTGACGACCACCGCCGGCATGATGAAGGAAACCATCGATGCCGTTGTTGAGAGCGGCTTTCGGGACCGTCTCAAGATCATGGTGGGCGGCGCCCCAATCACTCAGGCATTTGCCGACAGGATAGGGGCCGACGGATATGCCCCGGACGCAGGTTCCGCGAGCAAATTGGCGAAAGTTCTGCTCCAATAGGCTGAAGGCCGGAAAGAGTGCAGCATCCAATGTCCAATACCCTGAGAACAGAAGGCATGGACAGACGGTGTTTTGATAGATCTGGTTGAAAGACAGGCGGAATGGAAAGCGGAAAAAGGAGGAGCCCAGTTTATGTTTGTCGTAATTGGTGAGAGGATCAATACGTCGCGAAAGTCGGTTCCGGAGGCCGTAGAGGGGAAAACGTTTCTTATATCGAGGAGGATGTGAGAAAGTAGGAAGAAGCGGGGGCCTCCTACATCGATGTCAATGCAGGCGGCCGTATCGGTCACGAGCAGGAGGACATGGAGTGGCTGCTGGAGATTGTCCAGAATGCGGTGAGCGTGCCTGTGTGTCTCGACAGCCCTGATCCGGAAGTGCTTGAGCAGGCATGGTCTCTATTAGATCAGCCGCCCATTATCAATTCTATAAGCCTTGAGCGCGATCGGTTTGAGACCATGCCTGCTCTGGTAGAGGGCAGGAAATGCAGCATCATTGCCCTTTGTATGGATGACAAGGGATTGCCGCAAGCTGCTCAGGAGGTCGTAGATCGTACAGGTCGTCTCCTTGAGGGGCTTGAAAAGGTTGGTCTTGAGCGCTCCGATATCTATGTGGATCCCCTTGTTCAGCCTATAGCTACGGATGTGACCAGAGGGGGTATGGCCATGGAATCGGTACAGGGGATTATGGGCACATACCCTGGGATTCACACCGTCTGTGGGCTGTCAACATCTCATACGGGCTTCCAAAAAGGAAATTTATCAATAGAATTTTCCTCAGCCTCCTCATGGTCGCCGGGATTGATTCGGCAATCATGGATCCCCTTGATGAAAAGATTATGGCCGTTCTCAGGACTACGGAGATGCTCATTGGCAATGACGAATACTGTATGAATTTTATCAGTGCCTGTAGGGCAGGGTTGATGCCTGACTAAGGCCGGATCGGGAAGGTGAAATGCTCAAGAAGCTTTTTGAATAAGGGAATGAAGAGGGTTGTATCTTACATGTTGGCAAGTTTGGTCAACTCCCATAGAGGGAGTTCAGAGTTACAATCCGTGATGGAATGATTTCGATACCCCCAGAAGGACTGAGGCTCTTTTTGGAAAGGGTTATTGAAATAGATTACCACCCCCAGTCTTGCGTCAGGGTCTCCCTTTGGTGGTTTGCTCCTGTTGGATCGATCTTTCATAGAGGTTTTAAGATTATTTTCTCTGACCACCACAGGCATAGCTGCTGAGTTTATGGAGAGGAAGGTGCCGGAGAATTTCTTTGAGTTCGATGATCTCATTGATTAGATTGACTGTTATGATTCGCAGAAGCCTATTGGGGATATCCTCTAGAAAAAAAGGACAGCCTTTCCTCAATGCTATACAGACTTTTATTCGGTGCGAGACCACAGGTTATGCCCAAGCGGGGATTATCGATCAGGGTTGAGGCCAGATCAAACAAGGTGGGCAACTGCTTTACGTTTTTGTAGATCAACGCATTAAGTAGCGATCTGCATAGAGGGCGGATGAATATGGCAACATAAAATGGGAACTGTGAAAACGGTGATATTGCTGAAATTGCCGATACCTGAATCGCCTGGGAGGGGGTAAAATGGCTTGTTATTCACTCCAACTGATATTCGGTCAGCAGGCAGGGGTTCGGGCGATGGCCTGCTGGTTTTGTATATAACGCGTTGGTAATGGAAAGAGTGTCATGTATGGTTGATTGCTGGTCGTAAGGTTCCCCCATCAGAATATTTTCATGCGGACAGAGAGTGATGGGACCGTCCCTGGGCAATTGGATAACTCATAACTCATTCGTGAAGGAGGTTGAATATGATGAAAGATAGAGACACTAGACTGGTTTCGGGGAAAGGACAGTTTGTGGAAGATATGGAACTTAATGATATGGCCCATCTGGCATTTGTGGGTAGTTCCCATGCTCATGCGAAGATCGTCCACATCGATGCCGCCAAGGCACTCGCAATGTCCGGTGTGATTACCGTGATCACAGGCAAGGAGATCTTGGAACACACCAATCCCCTGCCAATCCAGGCGGACCTGAAAATACCGGGCGGCATATGGAGATTGGCGAAGGTATACGCTATGGCCACGGACCGGGCTCGATGGTTCGGCGAGCCGGTAGCGGCCGTGATCGCAGAGGACGAACGAACCGCCATCAAGGCGGCCGACCTAGTGGAGGTGGAATATGAGGTTCTTCCATATGTGCTTGACGTAAAGGAGGCCATGAAGCCGGATGCGCCGTTGCTCTATGAAGAATGGGGCGACAACAAGCAGGTGCATTTAAAGTTCGATTTCGGAGATGTGAATGCGGCCTTCAAAGAGGCAGATCAGACAATTAAACTGATCTACAGTGAAGGGAGGGCATCTGCGTTTCCCTTAGAAGGAAGGGCTTTTCTCGCCCAGTGGGAGAAGAACACGGAGTTCCTTACGGTCTGGGGGACCTTCCAGACACCCTTCATGGCGCGGCACAACATCGCAGAAACACTAGGCCTTCCTGAGGTAAAGGTAAAGACCATTGCCGCAGATATTGGCGGGGCCTTTGGCAACAAGATTCATACCTATAAGGAAAATGTGGTGGCACTGGCCTCGATGCTTACCGGCCGCCCCGTCAAATATATAGAGTCTCAGAGGGAGTGGTTTGTCACAGGCCCACACCAGAGAGATGTGTCATGGGAAGGTGAAATAGCCTTCAAAAAAGACGGTCAAGTCCTAGGTCTTAAGGCCACTGTTACACATGATCTGGGTGTCGAGAGTACCAACAAGGGTATTGCCGCCACGAGTATTTTCCCGGCCTGCTGTGCTGTGGCTAACGCTTATCACTGGAAGGGAATGCATATAGAAGGATACGGTATTGTTACCAATAAATCATTTTATTGTGCCTATAGGGGATATGGGAAGGATAAGGGCATCAAGTTCATCGAAAGTGCTCTGGACCAGGTGGCCAAGAAACTAAACATGAAACCTGAGGAGATCCGGTTTAAGAATTTTATTCAGCCGGATGAATTCCCCTATAAGCAGATCAACAATTATACCTACGACAGCGGCGATTATCCTGCAGTGCTTACAAAGGCAGTGAAGATGGCGGACCTGAACGGATGGCGAGAAAAGCAGAAGGAACTCCTGGTACAGGGCCGGCATATCGGTATCGGTATGGCCTTCACCGTCGAACCTGCTGGGGTAGCCATTCCCAACTGTCAGATGGGTGGGATCACCCAGGCCAGGGTGAAAATGCTTTATGATGGGACATTCGAGGTATACTCCGACCGCACCGAGATCGGGCAGGGGTCGGAAAAGAGCCATGCCATCATTGTCTCGGATATTATTGGCTGCAACATCGCGGACATCTATGTGGCACCAGTGACATCCGACTGGATCGGACAGGGCCCCCTGTCTAGCAGGGGAGCTGTCTACTGTGCCAGTGCGGTGGCAAAGGCGGCCAAGATATTGAAGGAGAAACTCCTGAGATATGCCAGCATTTATTTCGAGGAGGCGCCAGAGGATATCGATACGGGTGATGGGAAGATCTTTTTGAGGAATGATCCGGAAAAAAGCTTTACCTTCAAGGAGATGGCACACAAGGTCCACGTCTTCCCAGGGCCTAGGGGAATGGGCGAAGAAATCCTAAAGGCACATGATCACCTGCCGGATGTCACCACCTCGTGGTACAGCAATATCACCGCGGAGACCGGCAGCACCTATACAACCTTCTGTGCCTCGGCGGACATCGAAGTGGTGGAGGTGGACCTGGATACAGGAATCACGAAGATACTTGAGCATACCCACGTACACGATGCGGGCAAGGTGATAAGCAAGCAGATCGTGGACGGCCAGATCCACGGCGGGATTGTCCAGGGTATCGGCGAGGCACTGACCGAGGAACTGGTTTACGATGAAAATGGCATCCTACTGAATTGCTCCCATGCTGACTATCTCATGCCCACTGCTCTGGATGCACCGGATATCAAAATCGGGCACTTGGAAACACCCTCGCCATTTACCGAAACGGGCAGCAAAGGTATGGGCGAAGCACCCATTATCGGGGGCAAGGCCGTGGTCCTGTCGGCAATTGAAGACGCACTGTCTCCATTTAACGTGCGCGTGAATGAGTCACCAGTGACCCGGGAAAAACTTCGTAACTGGATTCTCGAGGCCCAAAAAGGCATTGGGGGGAACGCAGTTTAAGAAAAATAATGCACCGAATGTGCACTAGATATAGGAGGGTATGTTATGGTTGTCCCTATTCGATTAAAAGTAAACGGAAAAGAATACGACCTGAAAATTGAGGCTCGGGCAACATTGTTGGAGGTATTAAGGGAACAGGTTAAGATCAAAAGCGTTCACCAGGGCTGCCAGGAAGGGGAATGCGGTGTTTGCACAGTATTACTTAATGGTGAGCCGGTTTACAGCTGCCTCACCCTCGCTGTCCAGGCAGATGGAACAGAGGTAACAACGGTAGAGGGCTTGATGAAAGACGGCGAGCTTCATCCCTTGATGGAATCATTTGTTGAGAATTATGCGTTTCAATGTGGCTACTGCACACCAGGGTTTGTCATGAAGGCCTACTATCTGCTGAACAAATCGGATGATCTCACAGAAGAGGCTATACGCAGGGGCCTTGTGGGTAATCTTTGTCGCTGTACAGGATATGTGAATATCGTAAAAGCTATCAAAGCTGCGGCAGAAAAAAAACGCTCTGGTAACTGGTGGTAAGTGATTAATATCATCAAGAGGATTTAAAGGGAGGAGAGGTTAAATGAAAAATTTCGTAGGATCAAGGGCTTTACCAGACCTTATATATCATTGCCCAAAGGATGTGGAAAGTGCCCTCGCAATGCTTAAAAATATTAAAGGAGAATGCAAGATCATCGCTGGTTGCACGGACTTCATCCCTGCCATCAGACGCGGCGCATGGTCCTTTGGAGACGGACTAGATGTGATTGACATCAAGTGTGTAGACTCAATGAAGGGAGTCAGCAAAGAGGGGAATACCATTAGGATAGGTGCAGCAACCCTTTTGAGTGATGTTGTAGATTCAGACATTATTCGGAAGTATGTGCCTATACTCTCTGATGCCGTAGATGAGATGGCCTCGTTGCAGGTGAGAAATACCGGAACCATTGGCGGTAATCTCTGCACAGCTTCTCCGGCCGCGGACACGGCGCCGCCCCTTCTTGTGCTCGATGCAGCAGTGAATGTGAAGGGGCTTGACAGGGATGAAGTGGTTTCTCTCTATGATTTTTTTAAGGGACCTGGCAAAACCGTATTAGGAGAGAAGGATATGCTCACTGAAATCTTGGTCCCGGTGATGAAGCTCGATGAACGGGCCCGATTCATCAAACTGGGCAGGCGAGTTGCCGCCACCCTGTCTGTCATTTCTGTTGCCGTGTGGGCCAAGGTAAAGGATAATACTTTTGAGGGTATCCGGCTCGCCCTCGGAGCGGCTGCGCCCACACCCATTCGTGCAACGAAAGCAGAAGAGTATCTTGCGGGAAAAGAGGCATCAGCCGATGTGATTGATGAAGGGGCAAAGATTGCCGCAGACGAAATAAACCCCATTTCCGATGTCAGGGCCAGCGAATCATATCGAAGAGACATGGCCCATGTCCTGACACGTAAGGCCATTTCTGCTTGTGTGAAATAATTGTGTTAAAATCATCTGTGTTTCCCAGTTTTTTTATGGTCTTTTGCGAGTGTCTTCCGGGAAGGAACGTCTGTATATCCAGTCCTTGAAGGATATTCCAAAGGACCGGGCAGGAAAAGGTTGTTAAGGAGGCTGACTTGAAGTTGAAAGTTGCAATTGCACAGTTGGAAACGTCTTATTTTGAGAAAGAGAGGAATGAGGGGAAAATACTTTCATTTATCGGGAAAGCCAGGGAAGAAGGTGTTGATCTGGTTCTTTTCCCCGAAGGGGCAAATCTTGGCTACATCATTCTTGATGAAACCAGAGATCGGGATCAGATATTGGACCTGGCACTGGAAATAGCACCTTCGCTTAAATCCTCATGGATTGACAAATTAAAGGAAGAGGCCCGGAAAGGGATCCACATTGCCTGCGGGCATTTCCTGAAAGCAAACGATACCACACTGGTCAATTCACTGGTACTTATTTGCCCCGATGGCCGTGTTACCACATATGAAAAGACCCACCTCTACCATGAAAAGACCATCAAAGAGGCCGACTTTGTCCAAATGGGAAATGAACTGGGGGTGGCGGATACTGCCCTGGGGAAGATCGGGCTGGCCATATGCTATGACCTAAATTTCCCTGAAGTGATGCGAAAACTTACCCTCAATGGGGCACAGATTATCCTTGTATCCGCCGCATGGCCTGAGATGGGAGGAAGAGCTTGGGATATGCTGTTGCCTGCACGTGCTTTTGAAAACGAAGCGTATCTCATGGCTTGCAATCAGGCAGGAAAAGGGTATTATGGCCATAGCAAGATTCTGGATTATATGGGGAATGTGCGCACCCACTTTGACAAGGAAGAGGGACTGAAAACAGCTGAAATTGATCTTGAAAAGCAGAAGAAATGGCGAAAGATCATCACGTTCTTTGATGACAGAAGACCGGAACTCTATGGATAGCCCCCCAAATGCATTGGCAATCTCACAATGCTTTGTAAAAATCCCCCAGAAAATTTCTCGCTTACAATATATTTATACACTCTTTAGATCCACCACCGGTGAAAATTGGAAAAGGTAGCTTCTGTTCATGCGGCGCACGATATCTGGTTTTTTGAGAAAACTTGTGACTCACAGGCTTGCCTGCGCTTCATCAACCACAAACTTACGATGATTCAATGCAGCGTCCATACTGTGGACCAAATGATCAGCCATGGCTTTTTTGGCTTCTTCGCCCTGGCCCTTTCGGAGTAATTCCAAAATCCTTCTGTGTTCATCCAGGACTTCATAAATTCGTCCCGATTTTGCCAGTGCTTCAAATCCCATCAGATGTGTGATGTCGCGAAGGTTTTCCAGGGCAATGACCATACGTCGATTTCCGGCCAGCTTGGCAAAGGTGGTATGAAAAAACCTGTCAGCACCGAGAAAAGCCATTCTATCGCCATTCTCAGCAGCTTTCTGCTGGGAATTGATGGTCTTCTCAATGTTGTTCAGGTTTAGATCCTCCAGGTGTTTGATTATCTTATCCATTACGGCAAGTTCAATTGCCTTGCGGAATTCAAATGCCTCTTCAAGATCCCGT
>Ga0307991_1002296_pt1 | contig 13022 bp, 12 predicted proteins | sample EllFjometagen131_FD_203146 | JGI IMG/M metagenome (GOLD analysis project Ga0307991, IMG submission 203146) | Marine microbial communities from Ellis Fjord, Antarctic Ocean - #131 | ecosystem: Environmental > Aquatic > Marine > Unclassified | place: Southern Ocean | collected 2014-10-08
CTCCTCTACGTGTAATCCTCGATGGTTTCCGGATCAAACGGTTTGTCAAAGTCCTTTCCCTCAAGGGGGAAGTCCTTGCGCAACGGATGCCCCTCAAAATTTTTCCAGGTAAGGATGCGTTTTAGATCAGGATGGTCTGAAAATGGTATTCCCATAAGATCATAGACTTCTCTTTCCGCCCAGTCTGCGGAGTGCCAGATACTGCTCACACTCGGAATTTCTTCCCCTTCTTCCGCCTTAAGTCTTACAATGAGGCGGCTGAAATCCTTTGTTGACAAGAGAACATATACCAGATCAAAACGGGGCGTTCTGGGGATATAGTCAATTCCCAGTATATCGATGAGCAGGTCAAAAGGGAGATCAGGGTTTTCTTGAAGCACGCGCATGGTTTCATAAAACCGGCTTTTCGCCAAAGAGATCTCCCGCTGGCCTTTGTTTTCACACTCGTTTACAATCGCTTCCGGAAATTTTTTATGAATAGTTTGGATAACGTTTTTATAACTCATTCGCTTCCATCCTTTTTTTCAGCGTTCAGCCGGTAAAATCCGGCCTTTGGTCCAGTTTTTCCGTTCTTATTTTTTCCTGAATTTTCATAAGGCCGGCAAGTACCGCTTCAGGACGCGGAGGACAACCGGGTATATAAACATCCACCGGTATGATCTGGTCCACCCCCTGAACCACGGCGTAGGTTTGAAACACACCCCCGCAAGAAGAGCAGGACCCCATGGCAATGACCCATTTGGGATCTGCCATCTGATCGTATATCCTTTTGACCATCACCGACATTTTTTTGCTCAATGTCCCTGCGACGATAAGTAAGTCCGCCTGCCGGGGTGACGGTCGGAAAACCTCGGAGCCAAACCTGGAAATGTCAAAATCGGCCAGTGTGCTTGCAATCATCTCAAGGGCGCAGCATGCAAGTCCGAACGTGCATGGCCACACGGAGTTGCTCCGTGACCAGTTGACCAGTTTTGTCAAACTTGTAACCATATAGTTTTCACCCTGCAGGTAATTTTCTATTCCCATTCCAGCGCTCCCTTTTTCCATACATAAATGTAACAAATCAGAAGAATCAGCATAAAAATAAGCATTTCCGCGAATCCGAACAGGCCGAGTTTTTTGTAATAAACCGCCCACGGATACAGAAAAACGGCTTCAAGGTCAAAAACAAGAAAGAGCAACGCGATGACATAAAATTTGACCGGGGTTTGGATGTACTGAATGCCTTCGCTGGGAAGACCGCATTCATAAGGCTCGTTTTTGACTTTAAACTTACGCTTGGGGCCGAGGATATGTGAGAGAAAGACGGTCACGCCGGCGAAAAGAATCGCCAGAATTACGGTATAGAGGATAGGATAATATTCTGTCAGCATATCTGATCGTGCCTCCGCATCCTTTTTTTAGGCCGCACCTTAATTATGCTGATTGCAGCACAAATCTTTCGCTGCAATAATACGGCACAGGCCTGAAATGTTATAACAGTGCGCTTTCTTTCCTTTGCTGACAAGGAGAGGAAAGCGCATGGTAACCAGATAGAATATAACCAAGCTGCAAGCTGGGTTTCTTATCTCAGAAAAAGGAGGGGGTCAAGGAAAAAATTCAAAATTTTAACCAAAGGAGAAGATAGACCTTTAAAAAATGTTCCATTTTGTTCAAGGCCAAGGAAGGCGAAAATTTTAACCACATGAATACATTGAGTATTTTGAGGATTAACCCGCCAAAGTTCGGTGGCGGGTTAAAATTTGAGACTGTCGAAGCGAAGCGTAGATCCCGCCCATCGGGGACGCAGGAATTGGGCAAAAGAGAACGTTTTGCAAAGGTCTCGAAGATATTTGTTGGAATGTTTGAGTCCATGTGCAAGCCCATCATGGAATTGCTCATCCTCAATGATGAAAAAATCGTGTTCAACCAAAAACCTGCATTAACTCCAGGTTCCGCCACCATCCGTGCTGCTTATAATTGATAGACCGCCGGCGTTAGTTACGCGCACGCCCAAAAACAGTCCGCTGGAATTTGTCAAATGGACATCGCCTGTGGTGCCGGCAGCCATCCCTCTGCTATTAAATCCATACGTATTATTAGTAAAATCAGATCCGGTAATATCTACGCCATTTTCCAGCGTACCGGTACTAATTTCGGTTTCGCCTCCGTCATAGATCTGGTTTTCATTTGCGTCTATAAAGACTCTATAATTTTCATTATTGGTGTTAAATGCTATACCTATATCTGAATTGGCTCTCACCGCTCGGGATTTTGCCATGTTCAAATCATCATAAATGTTTCTTACGGATGTTTGTAACCTATATTTGGGAAGCCAGGAAAAATAACTGGGTACGGCAATGGCCGAAATTATTCCAAGAATCGCAAGGGTAACGGTAAGTTCAATTATAGTAAAACCTTTTTTATTCATCAGTATCTCCCATAAACAAAGCAATCTGTGTTTTACCGCCGTTAACCGGCGTATAGGTATCGATCATTAAACCCGTATTGTCTTTAAAAAGAGCCAAAAAAGCGACTGATTCCGAGTCATGGATATTGTTTGATGCAGATTCTCGTTCAACCCGCACGGACCACCCTTTTTTGCTCATATGATATTTATAATATTCTAATACTTTTTTCCATGAATCGTTGGTTTCTAGCTCGGCATAACAACCGCCCTTCAGGTGAATTAAGTTCACGATCTTGGAATCCGGATAACGGGAAACCGTACCATTAAAAGCGTATGGCATTCTATCCGCACATCCCCCAATAAAGTATAATAATATCAATAAAATACCAAATTGAATAAACGGCTTGATTTTCATAAGTCAACCCTCTGTATTCTATAATCGTAACGTTGTTTAGCCAGATATTGCAAAAATCATGCAAAAGTAAGAAATTGACTATAGAAAATCGAGAAATGATTGAATTCCGGCGGGTTGTGTTAAATAAGCAAATTGCAAAACCACAGGTATTGCGACAATATTCGGCAATATCTTTGCCATTTTTTGGCACGTTTTTCATTCTTCCGGGAAAATTTGACGCAGGCCTGATGCACTCATGTGTATTGGTTAAGGAAACTTCAATGAAAGAAAAACTTAATCCACAAACAAAGGTACGATTTTAAACCGGTCAACATCAACCAGCCCTTTATCCGTAATTTTTAGCTCGGGAATAACGGGAAGTGCCAAAAACGAAAGCGTCATAAAAGGATCGTCAAGTGTTGTGCCGAACTCCCGGGCGGCATGGATCAGGCGGTCTATCTTATCACCCACCGCTTTAACCGGTTCCCGGGACATAAGCCCTGCAATGGGAAGGGAAAGACCGGCGCAAACCTTTTTGTCATATACCGCCGCCAGCCCGCCTCCCATTTTGACGATAGCCTGAAATGCAGTATTCATATCATCATCGGTTGTTCCCACAACAATAATATTGTGGGAGTCATGGGCCACACTCGATGCAATGGCTCCCCGCTTCAAGCCGAAACCTTTAACAAAACCTTTTCCCATATTGCCCGACCCGGTATGCCGTTCAATAACCGCAATTTTCAGAATATCGCGAGATATATCGGCAATAGCCTTGCCTTGTGATATCTTCGCGTCCACAATGCGGTGCCCGGTTATTATCTGGTCCGGCACGATATCCATGACTCTGATTCGCCCGGTTTCCGCCGAAATGGAAAAATCTATTTGTTCAATGTCAACGTTCATGGACGGCGGAAAAAGAACCGGATCGGGTGTTGCGATTTCCGGTAAAATTTTTCCATTTTCAGCCACCCGAACACCGCCACAATACACAGCCTCCAGGTATGGGCGGTCAAGATCTGAAAACACCACCAGATCCGCTCTTCGGCCAGGGGCAATCGCGCCGACATTTTGGATCCTGAAATATTCGGCAGGATTTATTGTGGCCATTTGAATCGCAATCACAGGATCAAGGCCGGCAGATATGGCTTTACGAACCATTGAATCTATATGCCCTTCTTCCAGTATGTCTTGGGGATGTCTGTCATCCGTACACCACATCATACGGCGAGCGGTTCGCTCGTTTACAACCGGGATTAGTGCTTCCAGGTTTTTCGCGGCTGTCCCTTCCCGAATCATGATGTGCATTCCTAAATCAAGTTTTTCTTTTGCCTCCCGATGGGTGGTGCATTCATGATCACTCGAAATTCCGGCGGCCATATAGGCATAAAGATCATGACCGGAAAGTCCGGGAGCATGACCGTCCACGGGTTTCCGTTCTTTTTTTGCCATATTTATTTTCCCCAGAACTTCCGGATCCTGGTTGATTACACCCGGATAGTTCATCATTTCGGCCAATCCCAAAATCCGCTCATGACCCATAAACGGCAAAAGATCCTCTTTGGTGAGCGTTGCACCCGAGGTTTCCATGGTTGTGGCAGGAACGCAGGACGGGAGGGTGAAATAAATATTCATGGGCTGACCCTGGCTCGACCGAAGCATATAGTTTATTCCCTCAGTACCGAGCACATTGGCAATTTCATGGGGATCGGCCACCACGGTGGTGGTACCGCAAGCAACCACAGCTCGGGCAAACTCGGTCATACCTGTCATGGAGCTTTCAATATGAACGTGGGCATCAATGAAACCGGGAGCCACAAAGCGTCCGCCAATATCCACCGTGTTTTTAGCATCATATGGCCCAAACCCTACGATATATCCATCCGCAACAGCAATATCGCCGGAAAAAATTTCCCCTGAGAAAACATTGATAATACGCGCGTTGGCAAAAAGAAGATCCACCTGTTTTTGGCCGCGTGCGGAACGGATAATTTCTTTGAGATCCATATTTTTCCTCTCTTTTCTCAAATTTATTTTCATAAATAGTCATTACGTCAGCGTTGAACACTATCACAATGGCATGGCACTGCCAATATCATAACTGACGGTCTCGTAAAAAGTCCAACTTCTGCGTTGTGCTGCATTTCGTAATCATTCAACGTACGATAAGTACTCCTCATAATTGCAAAATTTGCACGCCTTGAATTTGAACTTTTTACGAAACCGTCTAAATCGGACTTTTTACGAGTTCATTATAACTAGTGTCCGGCATAGATGTATGAATGGGCACTAACCAAATAGAGCGTTTCATATTTTGACAAAATATTAAAAATATGATAAATTGTAAATATTTTAGTATATTATATAACTACTAAGCGTTGACAATTAAATTTGAAAAGCGGCTTTTGATTTTGCCGGTCAGCTTCCATATTAGAGTTAAAATTTAGGTTAACTTAATATTGATGGTCTCATAACAAATCGAATTCATTGAGGTTTAGATTTTAGGCAATTAAAATCGAATGTTTTAACAGACACTTAGAACTGACCACCAAAACTTAAAACTCTTGCAAAAAGTTGTTTTTTGACTTTTTACCAATGCATTATTATTTTTTGACATTTTAACATACAAACCGTAATTAACAACTCGTCGAAAACCAAAGAAATACCAGCGGTAAGGGTTATGAAAAATTATGTAAATGAACTTATATGCTTAGCGGTCGTCCTGCTGCTCACCGCTTCCTGCAGTCCGTTCAAGCCAAAGGCAAGGCAATCACCGGCAGGTGAATTGCCCCGCACGTTTTCCCTTTATACGGCGGAATCCGAACCGTTATCCCGGTGGTGGGAAGTATTTAATGATCCTGACCTCAACGCACTTATCACCCAAGCACTCTCCGACAATTTAACGATAAAAGGCGCCTGGTCGCGACTCAATCAAACCCGGGCTCTGGCCGTTCAGGCCGGTGCAGCACTTTATCCGGATCTGACGGGCACTGCCGGGGCTTCTTTTACGCGTCAGCGATCAGGTGACGGCTTCCGGAAAACCGTATCCAATCAAGACTATTCCCTGGGAATTATCAGCAGCTACGAATTGGATCTCTGGGGACGCATTCGTTCCGGGCAGGAATCCGCCCTTCTGGAGGTGACCGCCGCACGGGAAGATTTAAACACGGTGGCAATGACCCTGGCGGCCGAGGTTGCCAATCGCTGGATCAATATTACTTCCCAGAGGATGCAAAAACGGCTTTTGGAATCACAGATTCAGATCAACCTGACGTACCTGGAACTTATTGAATTGAGGTTCCGAAAGGCCATGGTTTCAGGTGTCAGGTGTCAGAAGGACGAACGTAAGAGCTGACACCTGAACACTGACACCTGAAACCTGGATTGCTTGAGCTAAATCACCAACAATCTTGATTTACACCCGTGGAATCGTAGAAAGCTTCAAATGTTATGCTCTTTTTATAATATTTGATGTAACGACCATCTTCTTTAACGTATCTTCCAGGTCTATGGTCAGCAGGTTCTGATCTTTTACAAGGATTCTTCCTGCAACGATGACATCCCGCACATCCGAACCCTGAGCCGTATAGATAAGGTGGGATACGGAGTTATACATGGGAACCAGGTGGGGCTTTTCGGTATCCACAATAATCACATCCGCCTGTTTGCCTGATTCGAGGGAGCCGATGTCTTTATCAAGCCCTATGGCTTTTGCACCGTTTATTGTGGCCATTTTCAATACGGTCCGGGCATCCATGACCGTGGGATCGAGAAGATTCACCTTATGAAGCTTTGCAGCGGTGTCCATTTCCCGGAAAAGATCTAAATCATTGTTACTGGCGCACCCGTCCGTGCCAAGACCCACTGTCACGCCGGCATTCAATAGATCCGGAACCGGTGCAATGCCCGAAGCAAGCTTCATATTGCTCTGGGGGTTATGGGAAACCTTTGACCGGCATTTTGCGATGATCTCGATATCATCATCATCCAACCATATGCCGTGAACGATCAGCGTATTTTCATCCAAAATACCGATTCTATCCAGGTACTTTACCGGAGTGGTGTGCTGTTCTGTCTGAATCCGGATATATTCGCTTTTGGTTTCAGCCCCATGTATCTGGAAAAGAAGTCCTTTTGAATCAGAGGCGGCCTTGGCCTTTTTTAATGTTTCTTCAGAACAGGTATAAGGAGAATGGCAAAATATTGAGGGGGTTATTAAAGGAGATACACCTTGCCATTTTTCAACAAACCCTACCGCGTTCTTGATATTGTTCGACGGATCCGGCACACCCGGTGCAGGAAAATCGATAACCCCCTGTCCCAACACGCCCCTGATTCCTGATTTATAAACCGCCGATGCAACATCATCTTCGAAAAAATATCCGTCACAGCAGGTCGTTGTTCCCGAGAGTATCATTTCCGCACAAGCTAAAAGGGTCCCAAGACGGACCGTTTCGGGGGTTAAATATTTTGCTTCGCATGGGAAGATGAATTCATCCAGCCATAGCGCCAGAGGAAGATCATCGGCAAGCCCTCTAAACAATGTCATGGGAAGATGGGTATGGGTATTTATCAAACCGGGCATAATGATACCGCCGTTGGCATCAATTATTTGTTTTGCTTCCGGCAGAGGCTTATCATCCGCCCGTACTTCAATCCTTTCGAGCTTTTCTTTGGTTATACAAACCACACCGTTTTCAATGATATCAAAATCAGAATTAACCGTAATAATGAGACCGTTATGTATGACAATATCAAAACTCATTTGTTTCCCTTAAATGTCGTCTTCAAAAATTTTTCTTTGGTATTGTAACGAAATATATTTGTAAATTCCCCGATAACCCTTCATGATATAATCCTATTTTATTGTCAAGGTCACTTGACGAATTGGAACACTCCGCGTAAAAAAACATCACGAATGCCCATCGGATTAAGAAAAAACACATATCGCCGGAAGGATAACTTATGAAGCAGGCAGATATTATCATAAAAAATGGCACTATTTTGACATTGGATTCAAAAAATTCTATTTTTGAAACCGGCTTTTTATGTATTCGTGGCCATAGTATTTCCAAAATCGGGACCGGAAACCCCACGTCATTTAAAGCCGAAAAGATCATAGACGCCGAAGGAGGTCTGATTCTCCCCGGCCTGGTGAACTGCCATACCCACGCAGCCATGAGCCTTTTCCGGGGGCTCGCCGATGACCTCCCGCTCATGGAATGGTTAAACAACTACATCTTTCCGGCAGAACGAAAGATAGACTCGGAGTTTGTTTACACCGGAACCCTGCTTGCCCTCGCAGAAATGATTATGTCCGGCACAACCACATTCTGTGATATGTATCTGTTTGAAGACCAAGTGGCAAGGGCGGCTCGAAAAGCCGGGGTCAGGTGTCTGGTGGGAGAAGTCTTGTACGATTTTCCCTCGCCAAATTACGGGCCCGTGGAAAAAGGTCTGGAGTACACCGAATCGTTGATTCAAAAATGGCAAAAGGATCCCCTGGTATCAATTGCCGTAGAGCCTCATTCCCTTTTCACCTGCAGCCCGGAACTCCTTACCGCGTCTAATGAACTGGCTTTAAAATATAAGGTTCCGCTGATTATCCATGTGGCAGAGACATTAACCGAAGTGTCCGAAATAAAAGAAAAATACGGGAAAACACCGGTGAAGCATCTGGATTCACTGGGGCTTTTATGCCCTCACCTGATCGCAGCTCATTGCGTTCATGTGGAAGAAGCGGATATAAAAACAATGGCCGTACACGGGGTAAACGTGGTTCATAATCCGGAAAGCAATATGAAGCTGGCATCCGGTATTGCCCCGATTCCCCAAATGCTTTCACAGGGCTTGACCGTAGGATTAGGAACGGATGGTTGCGCGTCCAATAACAACCTGGACCTTTTTTCAGAGATGGATACGGCTGCCAAACTTCACAAGGTGAACACTTTTGATCCTACTGTCATGGATGCTCTTTCCGTGTTGAAAATGGCAACGATTCAAGGGGCAAGAGTGTTGGGGCTTCAGGATGTCACGGGCTCTTTGGAAGTGGGGAAAAAGGCGGATGTCATTGTGATAGACACTCATAAACCGCATCTTACTCCCATGTATAATGCAATATCTCATCTGGTTTACGCTGCCAGAGGAAACGATGTCAGCCACTCCATTATCAACGGTCATCTGGTTATGGAAAATCGCAAATTACTGACGCTGGATATTGCCGAAATCATGGCGCGGGCCAGAGAAACGTCCATCCGTGTGAGATCGTGGCTGTCATTTTGAATTTCGGTTACGCTTAGCGCAGGCGCTCGCGCCGCGTGTTGTGATTTGCCTGCAGGGTGTGATGACGTGGATACCCGCCATGCTTTTCATCATAAGGAGAGACCTTTGAAAAATATCAATTTTTGTTTAAGTTCAAGAAAGGCGATAATTTTAACCACAGGAATACATTGGGTATTTCGAGGATTAAAATTTGAGCCTGACGCAAAAATTGAGCAAAAAGGGGCGTTTTGCAACGGTCTCAAGGAGGGGGGCGGAGTCCGGTGAAATATCAGGGAAACGCTGCGAAAAGATCCGGAAGTTCCTGAATTATTCTATCCAGTTTTGACCTGTTTTCAGTGTGAACCATATCACGAACCAGGGTAAATTTCATTTGGACCGATTGTTTGTAGCCGAACATTAAGGCGGAAAGCAGAAAACTAAGATCAGAAAAATATCTCCGGGCAAACCATTGATGCCGGGAAGAAAAACCAGCGGAAATCGCTTCAATCCTATCTGAAGCCTTAAGAAGCGTCTTATCGTCTATAACTTCAGGGCCGTTTGTTTCCACACACAGGCAATAGGGCACCTGAAAATCGACAACTTTTTTCGGAAGACATACTCCCAGGCTTTTCCACTGTTCCTGCAAATGTTTTTTAGCCTTTCGATCACGGACCGCAAGTGCTTCATAATGGGCTTGCGACCACAGCCCATAGGACCGGCAGCCAAAGAAACGATCCGGGTAAACCCGGCATTCTTGACCCTCTAAGAAGGGGCACGATGTAATCTCCACGGGATTCAAAAAGAAATATCCAATTGTTTTTTGAATCAACCGTTTTCGCATGTCACCAGCCATTTCCCCTAAGCGCCGGATCACCGGTAGTGCTTCCACCAGGGTCATTTCCGGCAGCATTGAACAGCACCGTGTTCTACGCCGGCATCGGGTTGCCGGCAGGCGTGCATACGTTTCTTTGAGTTCCTGCAGTTGATGATCTGAAGTCTGCAGCAACTCTTTGATAATTCGAGGCGAGAACGTCAACTTATCAAAACTCCAAAAGTTATTTTCACACCTTTTCTCTATTTTTCGATATAGAAACGCCACTTGCAAAACATATCGTTAGGATGAGGATCCGGAGGGGCAAAAAGGCACTCAACTCCAATGGAAGGATCTATTACCTGAGCAAAGCTTGTAAATTCACCCCGGTGCATTTCCTTGCAGTCAAATTCTCCCAGACCGCGCTTGAGTCTGGCTTCCTGTGTGGGGCAGGACGGCACAGAGATAATCACTTCCTCGTCTGATTCTTGAATCTCATATCCTACCAAAATGCACCAGGGAAATAACTTTAGGGCATTCACAAAACCTTTAAGGCCTCTTTCCTTGATGTGAAACCGGGAGATCAGATCTTTTGCGGCCATTGAGGAAACCCGTCCCCACACCTTTTCATTAAGTCGCTCTGCTGTGGGCTGGTCAAAGCGCTCCACCACATAGAGAAACCAAAACGCATCAACCACTCTGTAGTGCCATAGGAGAAATTCGATATATTTTCTGAGTTCCGGCGCTTCCATCTCTTTAAAAATATCCATTTTCATGATTTTCTTCTCCTTTTCTATTGCGAACCGCATACATGTATATTATTAAATTCGGCCAAATGTAAATAGTGCCCGAACGAAAACTAGGATTTTTCGTTAAGATCAAGGGTAAATCTGCAGGATAGCAGATTTGGACGGCTATCAAGCTGCCCGCAAGGGCGAGGGGCATGGATGCCCCGAGTCAACACGAAAATTTTAACCACAGACATACATTGAGTATTTCGAGGATTAACCCGCCAAAGTTCGGTGGCGGGTTAAAATTTGGGTCTGACCCCAGAGGAATAGGCTACGCATTCCACAGGGCAGGCGCAGATATTGGCGAAAAAGACAGTTTTCGTTCAGGCACTAAATAGGGTCAAGGAGGGGGGTAACACCTGGCCGGGAGATAGCGACCAAAGGAAACTTCTGCCTTTAACCCCCCTCCTTTTCCCTTTGTGGGTGCTTCCCCTGCCGGTATCAGAGGGAAAAAAAGCCCTTCAAACTCTTAAAGCTTGAAGGGCTGCACCCAGTTTACTTGACCCTTATCGTATTTATTAATATACAACACCCTGTTTCACCGCAGAGAGATGAGTATATGTCAAGGCAGGTCTTCTGACTTCCGGTTCATCCTACTTGCCGCGCCTTCCCACCTGGTTAAAACCAGTCAGTGGCATGTTGCGGATTTCGTCACCGGTCACAGCGGCGGGACCGCTCTCGATTCTCACGGGATTCCCTATTAAGCCAAATCGGCACCTTGGCTATATTATTAAATAATATTTTAATATATGTCAAGAAGTGGTTTCAAAACCTCCCCTCAGGCCCAATTCCTGTGTTGGTCCGAGGGATTCAATACTCGAAATATTAAATATATTCCTGCGGTTGAATCCCTCGCCCCGCCTTGACCTTGAACCTGATTGAAGATTATGAAACCACTTCAAGTCATTAAGATGCGTCTGATAGAACAAACGTATTTGAATCCCAATACAGGGAGAATGCTCCGCGACGACATGTATCTCTTTCCAACCGACTGAAACTTGTGCTTAAGCACCCGTAAGCCCAAGCCGCACCGAAGGTGTTAAGAACAACTCATCGCTAAATTATATCATTGATTTTTTAAGTTATAATTTCATTCGTCTCAGGCTAACGCGTGCTAAAGCCCTTCAAACAGTCAGTCGGTCTCCAAGAGAAACACGCCGTCTCTACGCTGAAGCGCAATCAAATGCGTTTGCATCCAAAATGTGAACTTATTTTTGAGTAAGATCTATGCATTTATTTATTATGAATAGTGTTGATGAACTCGTAAACAGTCCGATTTAGACGGTTTCGTAAAAAGTTCAAACTCCCCCGCCAAACATAGGCGGGATAAAAAGGCATAGCAAATTTTGTAATCATGAGGCGTACTTTTCGTACGTTGAATGATTGCGAAATGCAGCACAACGCAGAAGTTGGACTTTTTACGAGACCGTCAGTGTTTGTACCAACTCCTTGACCGAGTTCATGTAATCATCCATACCGTAATAAAATAGGGTATTGTGATCGGCTCCGGGTATCTTTAGCAATTTTTTATCTGAAGCGGGACAGGCATCAAAAAGGGCCTGCGCATCACTGATGGGTATGATATGATCATTCTCGGCATGGATAAAGCGTGTGGGCTTGTAAAAACTTTGAATTTTATCGATATTGCGAAGCCCCCCTTGCTCACGGATTTCCATGGCATTGATATTCACTCCGAGCAATTTTAGCAGAGGCATGAAATAAGCAAAGCCGCTATCAATGATGAGCCCGTCTATCTCATCCGGATAGTTTTCTGCAAGCTCAAGGGCAGAGGCACTGCCTAAAGACCGTCCCATGACAATCAAGGCGCCGGTATATTCATGGGTATCGAGCCACTGCCTGAAATAATCGAATATAGAATGGCAGTCACGCATCATCCCGGTTACGGTGGGAGTTCCGGTTGAGCGACCGTATCCACGATAATCTACGGGCAAAAAATTAATTCCCATATTTGAGTACACGGGACCCAAATCATTATAATCGGATACAATCTCTCCATTGCCATGAAAAAAGAGTATTACGGGAGCGGCTTTATCTGAGCCGTGAAGTCGTGCACCGATGAAAAGGCCGTCTTCTACGGGTATGTCGAAGTCGTTTGCGTTCTCACTGGGTGGCGATATGGATTCTTCAGGCCTCGGATGAAATAAAAACCGAAGAATCTCGGGACGGTCAAAGGCGGAATAATCGATCTGCGATACATCGTTCATGGATTTACCCTCTTTGGTTTAAGGCTTTTGAATAGATCATCGGGGTCAATGCGGTTTAAATCCTGTTTCATAATACAATAGTGTCAGGCAGTTGTAACTTCTCAAAAAATTATTGACGTGTAAAGGGGTGTTAAAATTAAAGGCCCAAAAC
>Ga0307991_1002298_pt1 | contig 13018 bp, 12 predicted proteins | sample EllFjometagen131_FD_203146 | JGI IMG/M metagenome (GOLD analysis project Ga0307991, IMG submission 203146) | Marine microbial communities from Ellis Fjord, Antarctic Ocean - #131 | ecosystem: Environmental > Aquatic > Marine > Unclassified | place: Southern Ocean | collected 2014-10-08
ATTGCTATTATTTCGCAAAATATTAAGCCAAAATATCAAAAATTTATCAACTAAGACTTGAAAAATATTGTAATTTTATCTTTTGCGGATTTAAGGGATTTTACAATGAATTTGCTGTTCAAAAAAAAATATATACTTTTGCAAACTGAAAAAATTAAACCTAAATACAATTAATAAATGGAAAACACAACAACAAAATCAAAAATTGATTATAAAATCAAAGATATTAATCTTGCTGACTGGGGAAGAAAAGAAATCATAATTGCAGAAAAAGAAATGCCTGGATTGATATCAATCCGAAAAAAATATTCAACAGAAAAACCTTTGAAAGGTGCAAGAATTACAGGTTCTCTACACATGACAATTCAAACTGCTGTATTAATTGAAACTTTAGTAGAACTTGGAGCAAACGTAAGATGGGCTGGATGTAATATATTTTCAACACAAGACCATGCTGCTGCTGCTGTTGTCAGAGATTCACATATACCTGTTTTTGCATGGAAAGGCGAAACTCTTCCTGAATATTGGTGGTGTTTAAACCAAGCAATGACTTTCCCTGATGGAAAAGGTCCTAACCTAATTGTTGACGATGGCGGTGACGCTACTTTAATTATGCACAAAGGTTATGAAATTGAAAAAGACCCATCATTGTTAGATGCAAAAGCTGAAAATGAAGAAGAAGCCGCAATTCTTAGCCAACTTAAAGAAACTTATGTTGAAGATACTAAAAAATGGCAGAAAGTTGTAAAAGAATGCAAAGGTACTTCCGAAGAAACAACTACGGGAGTTCATCGTTTATATCAAATGATGACTAAAGGAAGATTGTTAGTACCTGCCATTAATGTTAATGATTCAGTTACAAAATCAAAATTCGACAATCTCTATGGTTGCCGCGAATCTCTTGCCGATGGTATTAAAAGAGCTACCGATGTTATGATTGCCGGAAAAGTTGTTGTTGTTTTAGGTTATGGTGATGTTGGCAAAGGATGTGCAACATCTATGAAATCATATGGTGCTAGAGTGATTGTTACTGAAATTGACCCAATCTGTGCATTGCAAGCTGCAATGGAAGGATATGAAGTTGTAACTTTAGAAGATGCTCTTCCTGAAGGAAATATTTTTGTTACTACAACAGGAAATAAAGATGTTATTACTGCAAAACAAATGTCTCAAATGAACGACCAAGCTATTGTTTGTAATATCGGGCATTTTGATAATGAAATTCAGGTTTCCAAACTCGAAAACTGGAAAGGCATTGTTAAAACAAATATTAAACCTCAAGTTGATAAATACACTTTTGAAACCGGAAATTCTATTTACCTATTAGCTGAAGGCAGACTTGTAAATCTTGGTTGTGCTACAGGGCATCCTTCATTTGTAATGAGTAATTCATTTTCAAATCAAACACTTGCTCAAATTGAATTGTGGCAAAATGTTTTAAAAGTTGATGTTTATCGCCTGCCAAAACATCTTGACGAAGAAGTTGCAAGATTACATCTTGAACAAATTGGTGTTAAGCTAACAAAAATGACATCAGAACAAGCTGAATATATTGGTTATCCTGCTGAAGGTCCATACAAACCTGATCATTACAGATACTAAATAATAATTTCCAATCAAGTATTGAGAATTTCGAAGGCTAATTTTTTAGAATAATTTTCTAATTAAATACGTGCAACATATTGCCATCAAAAGTTGTACGATATTGTTTTAATGGAATTGTAGAAGGTCCGTTTACAACAGAGCCGTCAATTATCAAATAACGCGACATACAACAGGAATCAATAACTGTTAAGCCGGAAGACTCCACTTCAATTATTGCATCATCATCATCAGGGTCATAGGGGCAGGTTCGTTCAAAAGCAACAAAATCTTCAACAGAATTTCGATAAACAAGAATTCCTTTGAAACCACCGGTTAAGTATACCCATCCACCTACAGTGTTCAGCTCTATGTACATAGTTGAACTAACATCCACATAAAAATCCACATAAACATTAGGAATTGTGGGGTGTTCTTCTTTTTTACAGAAAGAAAAAAGTAAGAGGCCGCAAAATAAAACTGATAATATTAAAGTTAAATATTTATTAGTGTTTTTCATTGTTTTAAATAAATGCTTTTAATAAACGCTTTTGTAAAATTAATATTTTTTATGTTTACAAAATAATTTCTAATTCAATTTTGCGAAATTATTTCAAATATATTACTTTAGTCGAAAATTAAAAATTTCTTATTTCATTATGAACAAATCAAAATATATTGTTATTTTATTTTTTTTCCTTTCTCTTATAATATTTGGATGTTCTTCATTAAAAAAAGACATGAGACAAGAAAAACACAGGCGTAAAGAACTTGAAACTATTGTGAAGGACAGAGATAAAAAAGCAGAAAAAGCTTATGAAGAAGCCGTTAAAAGACAATACGAAATACAAACAAAAGAAACCCAAAAAAGAATTGATTATCTCGAAAAGCAGTCAAATATATATAATGGAGTAAAAAAAGAATTCTTCCTTAAAAGATGGTTTTCAAAAAAGAAAATTAATAACAAACAAAAAAAACCCGAAAACATTCAATTATAATTAAATTTTTATATATATTTGAACTTTTAAAATTGCAAATTTTAGGTGTTATAAAATAAGTATAAACTTACTTAATCTTAACATACGATTTATTAGGATTAATAAACAAGTTTTGCGAATTCTTGAATGTGAAAAAATTTGTATCATTCAGCAAACAATAAATTCTCAGAAAGATGAAATTAAGTAATAAAACTTTTATTATATTATTTTTCTCTTTTCTTTTGGTTTTTGGCAGTTGTGCTACCACCACCGTTAAAAGAGGTAAAGGAAAAAAAACAATAATGAAGAAACAACATTCAAAAGCAAAAAAAGCAAGGAAAACATATAATCATAGTAATTGAAAAAATTATCACATTATTATTGAACAAAAAGAATTTTCGCTATTGTTTCACAAACTTTACTGTCGCAAAATCAGGAGTAATAGTCGTATCATTCCCAAGTGGTGGACTAACAAATAAAGAAATCGGCTGTTTTGGATTTGTCTCAGAATTTGCTGAGGTAAATGTAATTCCATTATCAGTTCCAGAATCATAAACTAATCCGGGCACTGTTTTTTCATTAATAAATTCACCATCTTTCAAGAGATTAATATTTACAGCAGCAGCGTACCAATCGGGACTTGGAGCAATCATAGTAGCTAAAGTAATTGAAGGGTGTTGTTTGTCAACATTAACAAGAACCGAAATATTTCCTGTTCCACTGCCTAAGCCATCTCCAACAACTAAATTAAAACCTTCCCCCGTAGATATTCGATTGGTAATCTCAAAATCAAGAGGCGAGGTTGCTCCTGCTTCAGCCATTTTTTTTATTCCACCTGATGCCATTGTGCCAACTTGAAAAAAATTGCTTGTAGAATCATGACTCCATCCAATTAGTTTTGAAAAATGAGCATTTGATGGGTAATCTGTTTGGAAATTTTGACTGCTCCAATTAAAACTAAAAGTAACTTTATATTTAACATTTTGAATAGGATCATCTTTCTTACAAGCAGTGAAAAGAATTACTACGAATAGTAATATCAGTAAAACATGTTTTTTCATTTTGTTAATTTTTAATTCTTAAATATTTTAATTCCTAATTATTTTATAAGATTTCAAAAGTCCCGTTTCGGAAAAAAGTTGAAAAATAAGTACTTGTTTCTTAAGTTCTGTAATGGAAATTTGTTCAGAGAATTTAGCTTTTTTCAATTCCCTTCCACAAACATCTAATATTCTATAATATTGAATTTTATTATTATAGCTTTCAACATAAACTATCCCTGAATTAGGATTTGGATAAATTATTGGCAATTCTGTAGATTCAAATAATTTATTAATATTTGTTGGGATATATTCAAATGATAATTCATCTATCCATAATTCAGATGCTTCATCAGGTCTGGTTGTTGCAAAAAACACAACGACTATAGAATCTGGTGTTACAGCTGAAAAATAATTTATGAGTACTTCAAAATTTGCCCATCCCGAAGTAGAAACAAAACTAATAGTGCTTTCTGAATATGCAATAGTATCAATTTTATTTAGGCTATAGTTATATTTTTTTAATAGAACAATACATTTCCCAGAATCCTGAGTTGATGTAATCGAATCAAAATACCGATAATATCCTTTTAATTTTGTTGGGGAGTATGGGAAAGCTGAGCCTCCTTTGCTAAAATCAATATATCCATCTTGTCCTGTTGTAAAATGAGTTCCATTTGTTATATATGTGTCAAAAGGCTGACCATTAACCTTCTTTAAAAGTGGCAAGGCACTTAATTTAACTGCTACACTGGAATAAGGCGTTGTGAAGTCAAAACCGACATTCCATAAAATTTCAGGAGCAGGTCCAAATATAGTATTTGGTGTTAGGGAAAAAGCAGTATCTGTAGTATAACCTGACCTTATTAAAAAAGCATCAGAGCTGGTCCAATTCCAAATTCTGTCTATTCCTCCTATATAAATAGAATCGAAACTACTGTTCTCAATGTTTTGTGCAAATGAAAAGTGAAAGACAAAGAAGGTTAATGCGAATGTTATAGTAAGTTTTTTCATAATTTTATTTTTTTAGTAAATAGTATTACAAATACTCAGTTACATTCCTGATTTATTATTATTAACTTTTCAATACTAAAACCATTTATTTTTGCTACTTCTAAAAGCTCCGAATAAATTTTATTATCCAAATTCTTGTTTTTCGAAAGTATCCACAAATATTTTCTTGATGGGTCTCCAACTAAGGCATACTTATAATTTTCGTCCAAAGAAATTATATAATAATCTCCAGCAAATGGCCAGAAAAATCGGACTTTCAATCTGCCCTGAAATTTCACATTTGGTACCCAAGCAGTTCCTTTAATATCTTTAAACTTACCTTTTTCATCTAAAAAATAACCTTTGTTTAAAACTTCAATTTTTTCATTACTTTTTAGTGTGTAAGTCGCAGACACACACGTCAAGCCCTTTTCAAATTTATTTGGCAATCGGGCAATCTCGTACCACGTACCTGCATATTTATTAATATCTACTACCTCGACTGTAGGTAATTCTTTGCTTGTTTTACAAGATAAAAAACTAATCATAACTATTATTATTAATATATAATTTTTCATTATTCTATTTGTTAATTGACTGAATTACACCAAAGATAATTATTTTTTTTCTTATATGAATATTTTTCATCAAATATAAAAAGATTTGAGCAATACTCAAATTTAAATTTTATTTTTTAAGGAAGGTGCTTGTAATTAATTTAGCCTGATTAATTCATAAAAATTATAATTTTGTTTTACTTAAATATAAATCACAAGATTAGTAAAAATGATTTTTAAAAAAAACTTTTTCAATTTTTACCAAAGGTGCATTTCTTTTTTGCCCTACTCTTCGTTGCAAAGCCCTTGCAGTATGAGAATACAGCTTCAGGCTTTGACGTCTTGATTAGAACAAAAAATAAACGCATGAATTAATCAGCTTAGGAAAGAGTTTTCATTAATTTGCCAATAAAGACTATTTATAATGTTTTGTTTTTTTTGATATATTTATTTCAAGGCCCATAAAAATATAAAAATTTGTTTTAAAGTCTATTGGTCCCGGATTAAATCCGACTTCTGCTGTATAACTACCATTTATTTTTCTTAATGTTCGATATTTCATGCCAAATCTTATTCCGCAGGGAGAGGTTGGTGTATTTTCATTTACATTATACTCGTAATGATTAGAAATTAAATTGCCATTAATAATGGATTTTTCAATAACATCCATATTTTGAAACTCCTGATAAATAGGAAATAACACATCAATATAATATAAGGTAGTTGAACTAAAATCCTTAGTCCCATTATATGAACCTTCAAATTTTATTTTCATATCATGTTTTTGATAAAAAGCGAGTCCCAAATTAATGGTATTTGCATAATACATTGTTGAGCCTTGAATTGATTCAACTGAATCATTAGAAAGATTTACATCATATCCTTGATAAAAAAAGTTTATTGAATTCATCCATTGCGTACTCATATTAGATTGATAATGACCGAATCCTAATCTAACCGGAAATGCATGATATCGTTGTGCTTTTACTTTAACATAAGAAGTGTATTGATTTAACACTTCCTTTAAAACTACTCTTTCTACTCCATCAAAAATATGACCTCCGATTAAGTATTGACCTGTAAATTCATAAACCATCAAATTTTTCACATCACCGAAAGCTTGACCATATTTTACGTCTCCATTAAATTTAGCTTCTTTTTCACTAAATGCCAAAAAATTTATTTTCTCAGAATACGACCTTCTGAATCCTAAATCAATCGTAAATTTATTTTTGTAATTATAATATGCTCCTAAACCGAACCCTAAACTAAAATGAGATTTTGAAAAATCTACTGATATGGGTGATATATATGCCATAAAATTATTAACAGAACATGGATCATTTCTTTGAATTTCATACATTACTTCACCCTGAGAAAATAAAACCGAATTTATTGAAACAAGAGTGAGAATCATTATAATTTTTTTCAATTGTTTAAACATATCTTTTTGTTTTTGGGGTTTATTATGAAAATTTCTATTATTCTTTTAAACAAGTCAAACACTTGCAAATCAATTCATATGTGGTTTTTCAAGATATAAGGACACAGCAAATATACGAATTATACGTTTTTTAACAAATTGTTTTTGAATTTTTATGTTAAAAACTGCTCATAATTCTGCGGATTGATAATTTTATACTCGTGCTCCGGATACATATTTGCAAAACTTTTAGAAATAAACGGTTTTTTCTTTACGTTCCATTTTATTTCATAAGCATACAATTTACCATCTCTTTCTTCAATATAGTCAATTTCTTGCTGGTCTTGTGTTCGCCAAAAAAATGAATTTGCCCATATTTTATTGTAATGCAAATATTTAATCCTTTCACTTATTATAAAATTTTCCCATAAAACGCCAATATCAGTTCTTAATTCCGGCAAATTGAAATTAGCCAAAAGTGCATTTCTGATACCGTTGTCGAAAAAATAAATTTTTCTTCCACGTTTTAATTCTTTACGATGGTTGCGACTAAAAGCCGGAAGTCTAAATATAATAAAAGTTTGTTCTAAAAGTTGTATGTATTTTTCTACAGTTTGATTGTCCATTTCCAATAGTAAACCAAGGTTATTATAAGAAATTTCAGAACCTAATTGAAATGCAAGAGCTTGTAATAACTTCAGTAGTTTTTCTGGTTTCTTTATACGCTCCCACATCAAAATATCTTTATATAAATAGCTATCTGACAATTGTTTTAGTATTTCATTTTCACTACCCGGCTTACAAACCACTTCGGGATAATAACCGTAAATTAATCGGTGTGGCATTAAACGATTTTCTTCTAAAAAACCTTGATGGTTTATCATTTCAGAGAAAGAAAACGGAAAGAGTTTATATTCCCATTTTCTGCCAGTTAATGGTTCATTTACTTTATTGGCAAGTTCAAATGCCGATGAGCCGGTAGCTATAAGTTGAATTTCCGGTATTTCATCTGTTATTAGTTTTAACCTCAAACCAACATCTGTAATACGTTGTGCTTCATCTATTACTACAATTTTTTTTCCTGCAAATATTGTTTTTAATCTTGTAGATGAACTATTTTCAAACAAGGCTATTGTATCTGCTTCATCAGCATTGAGCCACAATACATCGTTTTTTTGACTTACAATTTTTTTAAGCATAGTAGTTTTCCCGGTTTGTCTTGCACCAAGAATAATAATTGCTTTACCATCAAAAAGTCTTTTTTCTATTTCATTTTCTAAATTTCGTGTTATCATAATAGATATTTTGAATACAATCGCAAATATAACGTATTTTTTGCGATTACATTCTCTTTTTTCGCAAAATTTAGCAATTTTTTGTTTGACACATTAATAATCCTGTTAATTCATTGCTATCGTCAATAATTGGTTTTTTAAATCAGGATACAGCAAATATAGGAAATATTAATTGTGAATAAAACTGCAAAATCAAAATTATCATTAAATTTGAACAATAAATTTTAGCCTGCCCGTCTGTAACTTTAGATTAGGCGGGTCTATCCGCCAGAAGCTTTAGCATAGGTGGTCATTCGATTGTCATTAAGTTGTCATTCAATTAAAATTTGTAATTTTAGTCATTTCTTAATTAAAATATCAATACATGAAAATCATCTCTTATAACGTCAACGGAATTCGTGCAGCATGGAAAAAAGGGTTTTTAGAATGGATACAATTTGTGAATCCCGACATAATTTGCATTCAGGAAACAAAAGCTCAACCAGACCAAATTCCTGTTTTTGAACTTCAGGAAATTGGATATTTTACCTATATTTTTTCAGCCAAAAAGAAAGGCTATAGCGGAGTTGCGATAATCACAAAACAAGAACCCGATAATGTAGTTTACGGAATGGGAATCTCAAAATATGATGATGAAGGCAGATTTATTCGAGCCGATTATAAAGATATTTCTGTTGTCAGCGTTTATCATCCAAGTGGTTCAAGCGGCGAATTACGTCAGGCATTCAAAATGCAATGGCTCGATGATTTTCAACAATATGTTGATGAGTTAAAAAAAATCCGTCCTAAGCTTATCATTTCAGGAGATTACAATATTTGTCATAAACCTATTGATATTCATGACCCTATTAGAAATGCAAAAAGCTCAGGATTTTTACCCGAAGAACGCGAATGGATTGGGAAATTTATTGATAGCGGATTTATAGATTCTTTCAGGTATTTCAATAAAGAACCTCATAATTATTCGTGGTGGAGCTATCGTGCAAATGCTCGTGCTAAAAACTTGGGCTGGAGACTTGATTATCATATGGTCAGCAAAAATCTTGAAAACCAATTAAAAAGAGCGGTGATTCTTCCACAAGCAAAACATTCCGATCATTGTCCGATTGTTTTGGAAGGTGATTTCTGAAATTCTTAAATATTACATCGCAAAACATTTATAATTTACGCTAATAAAACCTCTTCCTTTTTAACATTTCATTGTTAGTATTTTTTAATATTCGCCAAAATTTCATTGATTAGTTTTGTAATTTTGAATAATATTCCTTTAAAACATAGAAAAATGAAAAATCTATTATTAAAACCAATTTTTTTGATTGCATTAATTTCAGTACTATTAGTTTCTTGTGTTCCTCAAAGAAAATATAAAGAATTAGAAACTAAGCGAGATTTATGTAATACGGAAAATCTGTCACTGAAAAAAGAAAATCAAAATTTAACGATTCTTACAAATGAACAAACTGCCGAGCTGAAAAAGTTAAAAAAACAAATAAAAGTGCTTGTTGATGACACATCATCTGTAGGAAATTCAATGCGTAGAGCAAGAGTAAATTACGAACAACTAAACAAAACCTATGAGTTGTTATTAGATAAAAACAAAGAATTGTTATCGGGAAACCAAAGCGAGACACAAAAGATTTTATCGGAACTTCATGCAGCTCAGGAAAATTTGCTGAAACGTGAAGATGACCTAAAAAAATTGGAAAAAGATTTTGCTATAAAGAAAAACAGTCTTGATGAGTTAAGTCAGCAGTTGGCAATTTCACAAGCTGATATGCAAAAAAATGAAAAAAAACTTATTGAATTACAATCTATTTTGTCAAAAAAAGATTCTGTTGTTAATGCTTTGAAAGCAAAAGTTTCGGAAGCATTAATGGGATTCAAAAACGATGGTTTAACTGTTGAGCAAAAAAACGGAAAAGTTTATGTTTCCTTAGAAGAAAAACTTTTGTTTGCATCGGGCAGCTTTCAGATTAGTGCAAAAGGAATCGATGCATTGAAAAAATTATCAAAAGTTCTTGAAAACAATCCTGATATTTTTATTCTTATTGAAGGTCACACCGATAATGTTCCATATAAAGGCACTGGAAATCTTAACGACAATTGGGATTTAAGTGCAAAACGAGCAACATCAATTGTGAAAATAATTATTACAAACAGCAAAGTTGACCCTGCAAGATTAACAGCAGCGGGTCGCAGCAAATATCATCCGATTGATGAAGAAAACACACCCGAAGCAAGAGCTAAAAACCGAAGAACAGAAATTATTCTTACTCCAAACCTTGACGAGTTGTTTGAGATTATTGATAATAATTAAATCAATTTAAAAAAACCTAGCATTTTAACATGCCGAAGCTTTAGCCTAGGCGGGTCATCCAGTAGTCATTCTGTTGTCATTCAATGGTCATTCAATGGTCATTTTGAATTTTGTCCATTAGGAATTTTAGTCATCTACCTACTCAAAAAAAGATTCTTCAGCAGTCAGGTTTTAAGTGTTTTGAAAAATTTTAAAAAGAAAGTCATTTTTTTTTAATATATTTGATACCTGAAATTAAAATCCATTTCTATGAAAAATTTACTAGTAACTTTTCTGGCAGTATTATTAATTACCAATAATATATATTCACAAAAAAAACGTTTGGGTGAAGAAGATTTAGCTGAAGAAAAAGAATATACTTCGCTTAAAAAAGCTCTTCCAAAAACAATTGATGTTTATAAATTAAATCTAAAAGGGCAAGGTCTTAAAAAAATTCCACCCGAAATAAAAAGATTAAAAAACTTACAAGTTTTAGACTTATCTGATAATGATATATCAATTTTGCCTAAACAATTATTTGAATTAGTAAATCTTCAGGTATTAATTCTCGACGGTAACGAAATAGTAACTATTCCTGAAGGAATTTCAAATATCGAATATCTTGAAGTTTTGAGTTTGGCAAATAATCCTTTAAAAGTATTACCTAAGTCAATAAAAAACATGTCAACTTTAAGAAAAGTTTGCCTTGCTAATAATCCAGAAAATGATTTAATGAAATCGGTTTACTTTTTAACTTTTATTGAATTTTTTGAATCATTGGATATTAGTAATAACAACATCGACACACTTCCTCGTGAGGTTGCAAATTTTATTCATTTATACCATTTAGACATTTCTAAGAATCCTAATCTTAAATTTGATACTGCTTTCAAAATGTTAGGTCGCCCCAGTATTATTCAATCAATAAACTTAAGCGATAACAATCTTAAAACTCTACCTACAAGCATAGGTGAACTTAGTAAATTGAAAGAAATTTATCTGGCTCGGAATGAAAATTTAGATATTGAACAAGTAATACAAAATTTGCTTCCTTTAGAAAAACTTGAAATTATTGGATTAAGTGAATCAAACCTAAAAAAACTACCTTCAGAAATTGGAGAAATTACAGAATTAACAAAACTTTTTTTGGGATATAATCAAATAGAAGAGTTCCCACCTGAAATAGGAAATTTGATATATCTTGAAGAAATTCACGCATACGATAATCAGCTTACAACTCTGCCTCCCGAAATTGGAGAATTACAAAATCTTGCAGAATTACATCTCTACAATAATCCTATTAGCTCGCTTCCGGAAGAAATAAAAAATCTTTTAAGTTTAAATTTGATGAGCTTGCCAGATGCTTCAATACAAAAAAAGGAAAAGAAAAAAATACTTGATTTATTACCTGACGTTGAAATTACTTTTTTTGATGAAATTGATGAAAAGTAGAAAAATTATTTTTTAGTTAAACAATTTTGCAAACACCTCTTCTATTTTTGAAACAAGAATAATATTTATTGAGAATTTTTTCAAGTCTAAAACTTTTTTATTGTAACGAGAAATAAAAATTTGTTCAAAACCCATTTTTTCTGCTTCCGAAATTCTTAGTTCCACACGATTAACAGGACGAATTTCTCCGGACAAACCCACCTCAGCAGCAAAGCAAGTGTTTTTGTCAACAGGAATATCTGAATTTGAAGAAAGAATAGCAGAAACAACTGCTAAGTCAATTGCAGGGTCATCAACTTTGATTCCACCGGCAATATTCAGAAAAACATCTTTGGCTCCTAATCTAAAACCACAACGTTTTTCAAGAACGGCTAAAAGCATTCCTAATCTGCGAAGGTCAAAACCTGTTGATGAACGCTGGGGAGTTCCATAAGCAGCAGAGCTAACTAATGCCTGAGTTTCAATAAGCATGGGTCGCATTCCTTCAATTGTTGCAGCAATAGCCACTCCGCTTAAATTTTCATCTCTTTGTGAAATTAATATTTCAGAAGGATTTGAAACTTCTCTCAAACCAAAACTCTGCATTTCATAAATTCCTAATTCTGATGTTGAGCCAAAGCGATTTTTTGCGGCTCGCAAAATTCGGTAACCATAATTTCTGTCGCCTTCAAATTGCAAAACAGTATCAACCATATGCTCTAATAATTTGGGTCCTGCAAGAATTCCTTCCTTAGTAATATGCCCAATTAAAAATACTGGAGTGTCAGTCATTTTCGCATATCGTTGCATCTCGGCAGTACATTCTCTTATTTGAGAAATGCTCCCGGCAGAAGAATCAATATTATCGGTTTGCAAGGTTTGGATAGAATCAATTATTAATAATTCGGGCTTAATTTTTTCTATGCTAACAAAAATACTTTGAGTAGACGTTTCTGTTAAAATATAACAATTGTCGTTTTTAATTCCAATACGTTCAGAACGCATTTTAATTTGTTGGTAGCTTTCTTCACCGGTTACATAAAGAATTTTTTTATCTTTCATTCCAAGAGCAACCTGAAGCATTAAAGTAGATTTGCCTATTCCCGGCTCCCCTCCTATCAAAATTAATGTTCCGGTAACCAGCCCACCACCGAGAACCCTATTCAGTTCCTGATTATTAGTGTCAATTCTTATTTCTTGTTTCTCTGTAATTTCAGAAATCAACTGTGGTTTGTCTTTTCCATCTTTTGAAAATTGACTTTCCCATTTATTTGAGTCTTTGCTTTTTTGAATTACCTCTTCTACATAGGTGTTCCATTCTCCGCAAGAAGGACATTTTCCAATCCATTTCGTAGATTGAGCTCCACAATTCTTACAAAAAAAAGTAGTTTTTACTTTTGCCATATTAAGAGAATATTTAATTTA
>Ga0307991_1002303_pt1 | contig 13009 bp, 10 predicted proteins | sample EllFjometagen131_FD_203146 | JGI IMG/M metagenome (GOLD analysis project Ga0307991, IMG submission 203146) | Marine microbial communities from Ellis Fjord, Antarctic Ocean - #131 | ecosystem: Environmental > Aquatic > Marine > Unclassified | place: Southern Ocean | collected 2014-10-08
TTAATTTTAAAAAATGGGAAATCAATTTATTAGGTAAAAGTAATTTTAATAAACTTCTATAAATAATATTTTTATCATTCATTTCTCTTCTAATTCGTTGAGTCAATTTTTCTGAACTTAGAACCGATTTAAAATCAATACTCAAAAAAGTATTTTTTAAATTTTCTCTACAAATATATTTACTCAAAGATAATATAATTGGACCAGACACTCCTCTGTCTGTAAAAATCATTTCTCCGAAACGAGATTCTAAAACTTTACCATTTCTAATAATTCGAACTTCTACATTTTTTAAAGACAAACCCTCCAAATCTTTTATCCAAGGCTCTTTGACTAAAATAGGTACCAGAGATGGTTTTAAATCTATAACTTTATGTCCCAAACTTTTTATAATTTTAAAAATTTCTCCACTTGACCCTGTCCCCGGATAAGACTTTCCTCCGCCAGCAATTATAACCTGGTCAGCAATAAAATCGCTGTCCATAAATTTTAAAATAAACTTACCTTTTTCTATTTTGATATCTTTCAATTCTTTATTTTTTCTTAATCTAACTTTATTTTCTGTTAAATATAATTTCAAAGCATCTAAAATATCTTGAGAGTTATTACTTTTTGGAAAAACTCTTCCTCCTCTTTCATAATTAAATTCTAAACCTTTTTCTTTAAAAAAATTTAATAAATCTTCATTAAAAAATTGCGAGAAAACTGAAAATAAAAATTTACCATTTTTACCGAAAAAATTTATAAATTTCCGTACATCTTTTTCTTCATTAGTAATATTACATCTCCCCTTTCCAGTAATTAACAATTTTTTACCTAAACTTGAATTCTTTTCAAACAAAAAGATCTCATTATTTATACTCGCTGACTTGTCCTCCGAAGCTTCAGCGAAGGAGGAAGCTTGAATGGCAGCCATCATTCCGGCTGGCCCGCCTCCTATTATTGCAACTCTTACTTTACTCTTACTCATATATTTAAAACTTTGGTTTATCTAATATTTCTAGCTTCAGCTCCGCCGGAGGCGAGACGAGTCCACCGCCTATTACCGCAATTTTTATTTTATTATTCATACTTTTAAAAAATAATGTTGTCTAGAGACGTGAAGCATCACGTCTCTAGAAATTCAATTCTAATTCCTAATTCTTAAAACTTTTTTCTTGCTTTTGGTAATATCAGGATCACGGTCATAATAAGGTTTTATAAAATCTTTCGAAAATTTTAATTTACTTAGATTCAAATAATCTTCATCATTCTTTAATTCTAAATTATATATTCCAGACATTGGAATTTTCAAACCAAAACTCAAAGTATTAGCCAAAACAATTCCCAAACGAACCGAAGTAAAAGAACCCGGCCCTCTATTTACCACAATTTTTTTAATATCTTGAAGTTTGTATTTATTCTTTTTTAAAAAACCATCTAATAAGCTCAGAGCTTTTTCTGACTGTCTAATTCCTACTTTTCGTTTTAATAAAAAAATTTTCCCTTTAATAACTAAAGCGAATTCTAAAAATTCTCTAATACCAGTATTAATATATAAAATCATTTAAGTGTTCTCCTCAATCCCTAATTTATCAATAATAACAATCTTTTTATTCTTTAAAATATTATATAAAAATTTATCTGTCATGCCTTTTCGATACTTGAATTCTTTCATATCCATTATTGTATAGTTAACATCATTAAAAAATTCTTTAGACATGTTATTAACTACGCTTTCCACCTTAACTTTAGAAACTTTTCCGACTATTAAAATATCAGTTAGGGTTTTTTCTTTTAATCCTACAAAATATCCTGTTAAAACCACATATTTTATTCCAGGAAGTTTTTTAAATTTCTTAGTATACTCCTTTTCAACAAAAAACCTGGACTTAATTATTAGATCTTTTAACTCTTTGAATAAAATAAAATCTTCATTCAAAAAATAAAATCTCTTATTATTAACTATTTCATCTTTGATTAACCCAAATAACTTCAAATTTTCTAATTCTCTTCGAACTGAATTTATTCTTTCGTCAATTAGTCTAGTAATTTCCCTAACATAAAATCTACCCTCTTTTCCCATGAAGAATAATCTCAATAATTTTGTTCTAGTTTTTGATCCAAAAAGTTGTTCAAGCATATATATTAGTTAGCAGTTAATTAACTATGAACTATTCTAAATTTATAGTATAATATTTTTAGACACTAAACAAGTATGAAATACATATTAAAAACAAATAAACTATTAATCAATTCTCAAGAATCTGCTCATGGCGCCTTTATATATACTGGGTCTCCCAATGAAGGACAAAAAGATAAGGGAAAATTGGTAGTATTATTAGACTTTCCAAAAAATACAGAAAATCCTAAAGAATTAGGTAATCTTTTAATTCAAAAAATTCACAAACTATATTACAAATCTGCCCTGGTAGAACAAGAGGCTATTCTAGAAAATATTTTAGAGGAGGTAAATGAAAATTTACCAATGATAGCTAATATAGATAATAATTGGGCTAAAAAATTCAATGCTGTTATCGCCATAGTTTACCGACAAGAAGTTTATTTTAGTCCTCTGGGTAATGTTTCTGCCTGGACCACTAACAATAATAAATTAATAAATATATTTGATTACTTAGAATCTAATATTGATAAACCCACAGTCGACAAAATATTTACTAATATATTAAGCGGTAACATCGAACCGAATCAATTGTTATTTTTTACAACAAATACAATATTCAATTACCTAGCTAAAGATAAAATTGAAAAAACAATTGTTAATAATGAGCCTGCCGGTATTATTTTAAAATTTAAAGAATTATTAAATAAAGTAAAAACAAAAAATTTCTGTTTGGTATCTATTAAACTATCTCAATATACCTCTAAACAAAAAGATGAAAAAATTAAAAAAACTACCCCTTTAAAAAAAGAAAAACAAGAAGGTGGAATTAATATTAATATATCTCCTAAACAATCAATAGATCATTTACTGCAATCTCAACAAGCCACAGAAGAAATTTTAAGCAAAGGAAAATCCTCTGCAATTACTATTGAAAAAAAACCCGACCTAGATGATATAGATATTACTGGCATTCAAAAAACTAAAAAGAAACAAAATAATCAAAACTTTAATAAATATTTAATTGAATCTTTAAAAACATATATAGCTATTTTAGGAACAATTTTCAAAGCAATTTATAGTTTTGTTAGAAATATTATTGTGACTATTAAGGAAAAAATCACTAGAACTTCTATACCTAAAATAAAAACTCTAAACAAGACTACTCCGCCAAGTCCTCTTCCTAAAAAAGCTATGAAAAAAATTACCGGAGGTAAAAATATAGTAATTATTGCTATTATTCTACTGATTGCTTTTGCTGCTAGCATCTTTATTATGAATAATAAGAAAAAGCTAGAATTAGAAAAAGAAGAATATGAAACAATTCTTAAAAATATTGATGAAAAACAAGAAGAATACGACTTATTATTAATTTATAATGATAGTGGACAGGCTAAAGACAAGCTTGATGAAATATCTAATTTAATTAATGAACTTCCCCAAAGAACTAAAGAGCAAAAAGAAAGATATAACGAAATATTAAACAAATTTACCGAAACTTTAAATAAAACCAGAAAATTAAATACAATTAAAGAACCAGAGGTTATAGCTGAATTAGATTTTACTCCAATTGAAATAGTAAAATATGGTAATAATCTGATAGCTCTTGGATCTGAATCAAGTCAATTTTCATCATTAGATTTAAAAACCAAAGAAATTAAAAATATTTCTCCAGCAAATACAAATTATCAAAACATAAAAGCTTTTGATAAAGACGGAAATTTTATATATGGATTAAAAGACAACGATCAAGTTGTAAAAATAAATTTAGATGAACAAAGTGCCGAAGAAGTTACCATTACTTATCATCCAAACTATAAAAAAGTTGATGATCTAATGATCTATAACAGTAGAATATATATTTTAGATAGCGAAAATGATCAAATTTATAAACATAATCAAGGAGATGAATCTTTTGGTAAAGGAGAGGCATGGATCAAAGATAGTTCAGAAATCAATACTGGAACATCAATCACCATCGACGGTAACATTTACGTAGCTACTAATACTGGAGAAATTAAAAAATTCTACACTGGTAATTTAGAAAAATTTGAGGTAGAGAAAATTGACCCAGAAGTAAAAAATATAAATGAGATATTCACAGATACTACAATTAATGAGATATATTTAATGGATAGTAATAGTAAAAGAATTATTGTAATTAATAAAGATGGAGCTTTAATCAATCAATTCTATTTACCAACTCTTTCTACTATGAATAACTTTATTATTGATGGCGCTGCCCAAAAAGTATATATTCAATCTGACAATAAGATTATTTCTTTAAACTTGAATTAAATAAAATAAATTTATTTTGAATCGTTAATTAAATTTAGCGATTTTTGTTTTGTATTTCTTGCGTCCTATAAAACATTTAAATACAATTCGAATGAAGACAAATTTAATTTCTATGAGGAATGAGAATGACGAATATTGAAATTCATTTGACTGAATGAAGAATTGTTTAAATTTTTGTCTGGACGCGACTTTTTGGCACTACCTTTTTCTAGAAAAAGGTAGTTAAAGAAAAGCTATCTCATAACAAAATTAAAATAACTATATTTAGCTATATAACGAAATAATACTTTATTAAAATAACCAATCTTTAATAATAACAAATTCACCCCTCCGTCCTTCGACAAGCTCAGGACACCTCTCCATTAACCCTTCCGTCCTGCGGACACCTTCCCTTATCAAGGGAAGGATGGGCGGGGAGGATAAATGAGAAACAAAAAACCCCGTTCTAAAACGGGGTTTTTAAATATGTAAGAAAATTACTTTAAAGTAACAGTTGCACCGGCTGCTTCTAATGCTTTCTTAGCTTCTTCAGCTTTTTCTTTATCAGCACCAACTAAAGCAATACTAGGAGCTCCGTCAGCTAAATCTTTAGCCTCTTTAAGTCCAAGTGGGCTAAAACTTCTAATTGCTTTAATAACAGCAATCTTTTGATCTCCGGTAGCTGTTATTTCTACATCAAATGAAGTTTTTTCTTCAACAGCAGCTTCACCAGCTCCACCAGCAGGCATAGCACCCATCATCATAGGAGCAGCAGCTGATACACCAAATTTGTCTTCTAAAATCTTTACTAATTCAGAAAGATCTAATACAGACATTTTTTCAATTTCTTCAACTAAAGATTTGAATTTTTTAGGAACTTCAACATCCTTCTTGTCATCCGTAGCTTTAGCGGTGGATGATGTTTCTAATTTCTTTTCCTCGGTAGGTTTTTTTTCTTCTACTTTTGGAGCTTCTTCTTTAGGAGCTTCAACTTTAGTTTCTTCTACTTTTGGAGCTTCTTCTTTCTTCTCCTCAGTAGGTTTTTTTTCTTCTGTCATAATTTTATGATTAATTTATTTATTAAATATTTAAATTATTGCTTTTTATCAGCAATAGCTTTTAATACAGTTACTAATCCTCGAGTATTTCCACCCAAAACATTTGCCAAACCAGAAATAGGACTCTTTAAAGAACCTACCAACTTAGCTAGTAATTCTTCTTTACCTAATAATTTAGATAACTCTTCTACTTTAGCTTTATCAATAAAATCATTTTCTAACCAACCAGCATGCAATTCAATTCCTTCATGATCTTTAGCAAATTTAGCTAAAATTTTAGCTGCCTCTACTTCATCAGGACCATAAGCTAAAGCTAAATTACCTCTTAAATCATCAACTAAAGTTTCATCAATATTATCCTTTGCTACTAATTTTAAAATAGTCTTTTTAATTACTTTGTAGAAAACATCTTTTTCTTTAAGTTGTTTTCTTAATTCTTGAATATCAGAAACAGGTAAGTCATTATAAGAAGCCAAAACTACAAGTTTTGAACTATCAAACTTGCTTTTTGCCTCTTCTAAAGCATCTGTTTTCTGTTGTTTGCTTTTAGCCATTTTATTAATAGGTTAATATTTAATAGAATATTTTTTATTTTCCTTGTCTTTAACAATTACCTTTTATGTCTGTCATCCTGAATTTAATTCAGGATCTCCATTAATAAACCGATAAATTCCAGATTCTGAAACGAGTTCAGAATGACAAGAAAAATAAAAAAATCTGTGTTTCCACAGAAAATCTAAAAAGAATAAATTCTTTCTTTTGTTCCTGGGTAGGTAATTAAGCTCCTTTAGTGAAGCACCTACGGTCTGTGGAAAACTTATAAAATAAGTATAACAGAATATAAAAATATGTCAATCCTGTTAAATAAGATTTTCATATAAATCGCAAACTAATTAATAATTCTTTTAATAATTTTATTTTTTCTGAATTAAAAATACTTCACTTAAATCTTAATTCTAAATTACCCAAAAGAAATTTAGAATTATTTAACAGGATCAATAAAAAAAAGGTAGCGAAATATATATTCCACTACCAAATTAATTTTTCTTTATCTATTTATTAACAAAGAAAAATCCTGTCTTATTAAATTCATAACCAAATCTCAAAAATTTAAATCTTGTTTCCAATAAGAAAAGGGAGATATTGATACCATCTTCTGAAAAATATGGATCCTCTACCCAATCTAAAGCTGTAAAATTAATCCAGGTATTCTCATATTCATAAGAAATAACGATCCGCTCAAAATTTACCGGTAACATTTTTTTGTCTTCTACCCAAATAATTTTTGGTAAAGAATCAGGATTAACATAAACAAACCATTGAAATGAATTACCTTCAGGTGTTTTTCCGGAACCTGTTCCCATTATTCGAGAACGGGAAAGATTATCACCTTCAATTTCATTTAATCTACTCTCAAGATAGCTCTTTTCCATTCTTATTTCTTTACATTTAATAAGGTCAGCTACATTAGAAAATAATTTAGAAATTACAATTGGGATAAGTATATCCTTTTTAGTAGAGGGAATTATATCTACAATCTCCATAGTAACTTCTGCCATCAAACCAACAATCATTAAGATTGTAATTAATAAAAACAAAACCTTTTTCATTTCTCCTCCTAATTTATTAGATTAACATAGAATCAAGAATTACTTGAATGTATAACTCTAATTTATTTCAATATTTAATAATAGCATAATATACTAATTTTGTCAATAAAAAAAAGAAAAGAGCTAAAAGTCCTTCCATTTATTTAAAATTATCTAAATTTATTCCTTATTTTCGCAACATTTCTTGTACTTTTTTCCTGAACCGCAAGGACAAGGATCGTTCCGACCAACTTTATGTCCAAATTTTTGAACTTCCTCGTTCTTCAGAGCAGTTTTATTATGAGTTTCAGTATTAGAAGCCTTGGCCATACTTTTAGAAACAAAATCTCCCGAAGCATTACCAAATTGCTTAGCTACTGATTGAGTGGGATCATTAGTAATAACACTTCTCTTTGGGTTAGTAACGGCACTAGCGACTGGACCAACTTTATAAATACTATAAACAACCTGATTTTGAATACTATTTAATAATTCTACAAATAAATCATAGGATTCTTTTTTATAGACTACTAATGGATCTGCCTGAGCATAAGCTCTGAGACCTATACCAGTTCTCAGATGATTAATATTATCTAAATGCTCTATCCATAAATTATCAATTGTTTTTAATAAAACCATTTTTTCAACTTGAGCAATCACATTATCATCTAAATTTAACTCTTGGATTGATTCTAATCTGGTCTGAAGTTCTTTATATTTTTCTTTAGCTAGAGCGAAAAAGTACTCAATAATTTCAGTTCTAGTTTCTGCTTCAGACAACTTAACACCCTTTTGAGAACCTTTAAACTCCTCTGCTTTTTTAATCTCTTCGTCTGATAATGGAAAAATAGTTCGAATAGTTTCAATAATTTCTTTTATATTCCAAACAGTTCCTCCTGCTGAAGCGGTATGAAAAGAGACTACTTCTGATATTTCATTATTGATCAATTCTAAAACATAGTCTGTTAAACTTTCATAATCCTCTACTTTTTCTCCGGAAGATAGTTTTAAAATATCTTTTCTCTTTTTATAAATTAATTCTCTTTGTTTATTCACAATATCATCATACTCAACTAAATGTTTTCGCATATCGAAGTTATAACCCTCTACTCGCACCTGAGATTTCTCAACTGACTTGGTAATTAACTTATTTTCGATTGGCATATCTTCCGGTAGACCCAAAGTATTCATGATAGATTTTATTCTGTCAGAACCAAACACTCGCATTAAATCATCCTCCATAGAAATATAAAACTGAGAAGAACCCGAATCACCTTGTCGACCAGAACGCCCTCTTAATTGATTATCAATTCTTCTAGATTCATGCCTTGATGTTCCTAAAACATGTAAACCGCCCAAAGACTTAACTTTTTCATTTTCTTCTTTATTAAAAGGATGCCCACCTAAAATTATATCAACTCCTCGACCAGCCATATTTGTAGCTACAGTTACAGCCCCAACTTTACCAGCCTGAGAAATAATTTCCGCTTCTTTTTCGTGTTGTTTAGCATTTAATAAATTACAAGGAATCCCTTCTCGCTTTAAAAGCTCACCCAGAAGTTCATTTTTATCAATAGAAATAGTACCAATTAAAACTGGCTGACCTTTTTCATATTTTTCTTTGACATCTTGAATAATAGCTTCAAATTTACCTTTTTCTGATTTATAAATTTTATCATTTAAATCTACTCGAACGATCGGTCGATTAGTTGGAATAATATTAACTTCTAAATTGTAAATTTTGGCAAATTCTTCTGATTCAGTGGAAGCAGTACCAGTCATTCCAGCTAATTTGTCATACATTCTAAAATAATTTTGAAAAGTTACCGTTGCCAAAGTCAAACTCTCTCTTTGAACATTAACTCCCTCTTTAGCTTCAATAGCTTGATGCAAACCTTCTGAATATCTTCGACCAGGCATCAAACGACCAGTAAATTCGTCTACAATAATTACCTCACCTTCTTTAACAATATAATCTTTATCTTTTTTAAATAATAAATCTGCTTTCAAGGCTGCTTCTAAATGAAAGATGGTATTAAAATCTGCTTTTTCCCAAGGGTCTTCCCCTAATTTTTGAGTAATAACCTCTTGTCCGTCTTCGGTAAAAGTTACCGAACGCATTTTTTCATCAATATTATAATCTTTATTTTCTTTTAATCCCTTTACTGTTTGAGCAAAAGTTTGATATTTATCTGTAGACTCTACGTCTGGAGAAGAAATAATCAAAGGAGTTCGAGCTTCATCAATTAATACTGAATCAACCTCATCAATAATACAGAAATGATGACCTCGTTGACTGATAGCATCTAAGGACTGCTGCATATTATCCCGCAAATAATCAAAACCATATTCATTATTAGTACCATAAGTAATATCAGCCTGATAAGCCTCTTTTCTAGTAACAGATCGAAGATGATCCTCTTCTACAACGACATTATTAATTACCCCCTCAGTCTTCTCCATATTGGAATCATCATAAAGATAAGAAGCTTCATGCTCAATAGCAGCAACACTTAAACCTAAATAATTATAAATTTGTCCCATCCACACAGCATCTCTTTTAGATAAATAATCATTTACCGTGATCAAGTGAACTCCTTTACCAGTCAAAGCATTGAGATAAATTGGTAATGTAGAAGATAAAGTTTTACCTTCACCGGTTCTCATTTCCGCAATTCTTCCTTGATGTAAAATAATTCCAGACAATAATTGAACATCATAATGTCTTTGTCCTAAAACCCTTTGAGCAGCCTCCCTAACTATAGCAAAAGCCTCTGGAAGAATATCATCCAGAGTTATTTTTTTAGTACGTAAATCCTTTTGAAATTGTCTAGTTTTAGCGATTAATTCTTCTTGACTCAAATCTTTAAAATTTGGTTCTAAAACATTAATCTGATCAATAAGTGGCTGTAAACTTTCTAAATATTTTTCATTAGGATCTTTAATAAATTTTGAAAAAATTCCCATATTTTGATAATTTCTAATTACTAATTTCAAATTTCAATTTAATTTTTTAATTAAAGAATTTTTAATTTATTTCAAAATTGAATAATTCAGATTTCAATTGAAATTTAAAACTTAAAATTAATAATTCAAAAAATCGTTATCGATTTTTTATTCTATTTTTAATTTTACTAATTTGTCTTTGTAATTTGTCTTTAGCTAAATCAATTGCTGACATTATACTTTCTACTTGAACAACGGTTCTAATTAAATTCTTATCATAGCTTAATTTTAAATTTACTTCAAAGCGATATATTTTTCCTTTTTGATGACGCGTATCTTTTGATAAATCTACTCGACACTCAGTAATATTGGCTTCATACTTGTCTAATCCGCCAATTTTCTCATTAATATAGTCCTTAATTTGCCCAGTTAATTCTAAATTTTTCGCATAGAATTGAATATCCATTCTTTTTTAAAATTAATGATTAACTAAATTAATATTAACATAAATCCCCACACTTTCAAGTGTAAATGTGGGAATAAAATATCCATTTGACAAATATTTTCAATAAGCTACATTATAGACAAGAACAAGAACCTTTACAACTAAATAGTTGGGGGAATTAGAAAAATAACGATAAAATAAAATCATAATTATAATAAAAAACCAAGGGAGGGTTAAAAATTATGAAAAATAAAATCGACACATCCAAATGGTTTTTCATTAGTGGCACCTCTAACCATGATTTTGATGAAATGGTTAGAAGAAAAATTAACAGGCTTTTAATTGGCAAAGAACTAGGGAAATCACCGTTTCAAATAGTAAACGAAAGATTTCCTAAAATTGTTAAACTTGGATCCACGGAAAATCTATCAGAAAATACGACAGAAAAAATCAAAAACGTTCTAATAGGAGAACTTATCGAAGAAGAATACAAAAAAAATATCATAAAATGGAACCATCTTGATATGAGGAGATTCCCTGATAAAGAACCGAATTTTATGATTGAAGATTATGGAAATATTAAAGGCAGAAATGTTGTTATCTTTCAGAGTATCTATGATTTGAGCTATGAAAATCAAACTATTGATTTGGTTTGGGCTTGTAAAAATCAATATAAAGCTAAGAAGGTTATCCTCGTAGCCCCTTTCTTTCGCTATCGTAGACAAGATCATCCTGAAATCGAAAAAGAGATAAATAGAAATCTCCGATTCTGTAAACAGCTAAAAGATGCCGGATTAGATGAAGTGATTTTATGTGAAATTCACTCTCAACAAACTATTGATAATTTTGAAGGTTTAGGAGTTGTAGTACATCACATTACTCCTCACTCACTGTATGCTCAAAAATTATCTCCTATTATAAAAGCAGCTAAAAAAATCAAAAAGAAAATATTCCTATACTCTCCTGATAAAGGAAGTGTAACTCGAGCAGTTTCTGTCGCCAGGGAAATTAAAAACTTAGGTCACAAAATTTCCATCTCTGTTACTTTTAAAAACAGAATTAATGGTAACAAAACCGAAACCAAAGAAGATCAAAGTGCTTTAATTGCTATTCAGAAAAAATATCCTGATATAGAAATCTTTGCAACCGATGATCGAATTGAGGATTCAATTACCATTGTAATCGAAGATGAGCTATCAACTGGTGGCACTGCTAAAAATAATGGAATAATGTTGAAAAAAAAATTCAATGTTTATGGATTAATCTTCATAGCTGCTCATCCAGTATGCACCTGGGGATGGAAAAGCACCTTCATAGACAAAACTCCATTTACGCCCATAGTCATTGGGAACAAAACTTTTGCTGGAATCATGTTTGGAAATACTATTTTCCGACACTATGAAAAAAGAACCGGTAAAATAAAAAATATCAACTTTGATACTTTATTTGCTAAAAAAGTTGTAGAGATAATGTCAAATTAACAAAAAGAAGGCCGATTTCTTAAGAAATCGGCCTATTTTATTTTTCAAAAATTTAAAAAATTAAAATCCTATATATTGTACTTCCTCTTCTAATTGAATATCATATTTTTCTTTAACTTGCTCTTCCACATACTTAGATAAATTAACAACATCTTCTGCGCTAGCCTGATCTTTGTTCACTAAAAAATTAGCATGTTTTTCTGACATCTGAGCTCCCCCAATTTGATATCCTTTTAAACCAGCACTTTCTATTAAAAAAGCCGCTGGTATTTTTTTATATTTCTCAAATTTGCTTAGATCAAAATCTTTTAACTTTTCTTTGATTTCATCAGTTAAAGCTACATTTTTAAACCAAGAACCTAAGTTAGGCATATCCAAAGGATGTTTCTCGGCTCTAACTATAATATTATTTTTAGCAATTTCTTTTTCTTCCTCATTATCTTTCTTTTTTAAAACTATTTCTGCATCTAAAATAATACACTTTAAAAGACTAAAAACACTTTTTCGATATTCAAAATTACAATCTTCTGAAGATAATATCTTTATATCCCCATCTTCATCTATAATTTTTACAGACTTAATTAAATCACCAATAGATTTACCGTAAGCACCAGCATTACCATAAATTGCTCCCCCAACTGTTCCCGGAATACCAGCTAAACTTTCCTGACCAGCATAACCTTTTTCTAAAGTATAATTTACAAAATTTAATAAAATAACTCCAGAACCCACCTTAAAAACATCATCAATTAAATCTATATTTCGATTAATATATTTAATAATCAAACCACCATATCCTGAATCGTTAACTAAAAAATTAGAACCACCACCAATTACTTTAAAATCAATATTATTTTCTTTACAAAATTTGATCACTTCTTGTAACTTCTCTATATCCTTAGTTTCTAGATAATATTTAGCTGGCCCACCAATTTTAAAAGTTGTCAGAGATGCTAAGCTATAATTTTTCTTAATATTTGAAAATTTTTCTAATAAATCCATCCTGTTAAATAGTTATTTTATAACCTTAATTTAAAATTTTATTATTCATCATATTAAAAATAAATTTAACAGGATAAATAATTTTTTATTTTTAGTTTTCCTTTTTTCCA
>Ga0307991_1002306_pt1 | contig 12995 bp, 8 predicted proteins | sample EllFjometagen131_FD_203146 | JGI IMG/M metagenome (GOLD analysis project Ga0307991, IMG submission 203146) | Marine microbial communities from Ellis Fjord, Antarctic Ocean - #131 | ecosystem: Environmental > Aquatic > Marine > Unclassified | place: Southern Ocean | collected 2014-10-08
CAAAAAATATCACAGCAAAAGTAGCAAGCACCATAATCATACAAACGCGTTTTTTCTCATCGACGGATAGCGGTTTTTTGTCGTAAACTTTTTGTTTGTTTTGACAACGATCCCTACTTTCCTCTGGCATCAGAAAAAATATCGCTGTAGCTAGTGTAGTAGCTGTAGCTGCAATTATAAAAGCCAAGGGGAAACCATAATTAGGCTGTATCCACCCGCATAGCAATCCAGATGTCAAAACGCCTATAAGTACCGTCATATACAGGTAGTGGTATCCTTTCTCACGGAGAGGATGGTCGGAACCATATAATCTACCGACCAATGATGTAAGGCATGGCTTAAAAAACCCATTTCCAAGAGCAATGCACCCAAGAGCCACCATAAGAGCACCTTCGATCTGCAAAGAAAGCAGAAAAATACCCATAGCCATAAGCCCTCCTCCCAACAATATAGAACGCCGAGCTCCAAGCCATCCATCAGCAATACGTCCCCCTAATAGAGGAGTCATATAAATAAACCCTGCATAAAAGCCTGTGAACGCAATAGCACGCTGTTCAGTCCAGTTTACCCCCCCCTCGGCAACTGTTTCGATAAGATACAACACCAACAGCGAACGCATTCCCCAAAAACCAAAACGCTCGAAAGCGTGAACAATAAAAAGTAAAAAAACACCTTTAGGATGACGCACAGCTCCTCCTCATAGCACATTCTATATTATATTCTGACGTTGTGCACTAGTCTCACTTTATTGGCTTTCTACAAAGTATAATCTACTTCACACCTTTCACTAAACAGCTAAGACCAGCAAAATGTTAACATAATCAATCTGTCCGAATGGAAATATTTTAATTGTAGATAATTATAACAAAAATAAGAATTTATATCATGATCTGCCATTTGCAGTAAAACAATTTTTTGCTTTTAAAATTAATACTTATGGCATAGCATCGGAAAAATAGCTAACTTTACAGGAGCATATACCGTGAACGGAGTAACATTTTCTGTGGCGAATGCTATTATAGGCAATTCAATACGCTCATTACAAGAGCCTAATAAATACAATTTCGTAAAAGAGATCGTCGCAAGAGTCGTATCTATTGCCACGCCAATTTTTTGTGCTATAGATGCTGCATATCACCTTGCTGCCGGCATAGTCAAAAGCTGTTTTATGGCTCCAGTAAGGATATTAAAATTCGCAGGAATAAAATGTTTCGATCCAGACAACACCTCATTCGCATGTATATTTAGACACTTCCGAAATGCTATCGGATTTACTGTAGGCATAACACCATTGAGTAGTGCTCTCGGCATTATAAGTCCACACGCACTTTCTTCATGCTTGCAGTTCCTTGCTGATAAGCCACCCCCTAAAAAACGACAAGAACCCCTCGCAGAAACCAAACTATCACCACGCACATCAGAACAATCCACCATAGAATCCGGCGATGACCAGACATCAAAGTATCACATTGAAGATCTAAAAAGAGAACTTGAAGAATGTAAGCAAAAATCAACATCTTCAAAAGCTACGCAAAACGCAATAGAACTCGAACGCGATAATGCTCTAGAACGATTGCGAACATTTAATGATAAGTGGCCAACAGAAATTTCTTTTTCATCAGATAAAGAGAATCTAGTAAGTGAATCAGATATAACAACATATGCAGAAAAATTTTCAAAGAGGCTGAAAAGTTTAATAATAGACCACGACGGCCAAGGCTTCAAGGAACAAACATGGGAGACTTTATTCAGTGCATTGCATTCCGCGACGAATCTTGAAGTCCTCACCTTTACAAAGAAGATAAAGTTCAACAGTTATGCGCAGGAATTACTTGCCGCCAATATCACACCAAATCTGCAACATTTAACCCTCTCTAGATGGGAGAAGGAACACTGTTGTTATAAATTTCACGTGCCGTTAAAAGACAAAATATGCAAAAAACTACAAAAAAAATGTAACAACTTGCAGATAAACTTCACATCTATATAGCACTATCCAGAAGTAGCGTGAAATATTTTATTGCTCTACCTTATATCCTCAAGGCATTATATACTTTTTTTTAGTGCCATTTCTATTTGCAAATTATTCCGAACAGCAATAGCATCACGCATAACAAATCACCCTTAAAGAGAGGTAGCGTTATGAGAGAAGTAATATTTTCATCTACCGTTGCTATTGTTGCCAATCCAATACATTCTTTAGACTCTCTCGACAAGCGAACAATCGTTAAAAGTATAGTATCAAGGATCATAGCCATTGTAGCTCCATTTTTCTGTGCTATCGATGCATTATATTATCTTTGCCGTGGCACTGTTTCAGGGATTGGCATGACCATCTTAGCAACGTTAAAACATCTAAAAATAAAACACTTTACATCAAAAGACATATCATTTGCGTGTACTAATCAATATTTTAGAAACGCTGCAGCATTTGCCATAATGGTAACACCAGTAGCAAGTATCGTAGGAGTTATACAGCCAAAACTACTCCATGAAGTAATAAATAAATTAAATTCAAAGGCAACAGCAGCGACAGGCACCATAGAAGTTATACAACAGGACTCACTCTCAACAACAACAGACAAAAACACCTCTACGGCAAGTACTGCGAAAGAAAAAACATTAACTAACAAAACACAAAATAAACCTGCACCTGAATTGCCTACTTGTCCAAGGAATAGCTTCGAAGAGCTTCGCAAAGGAAAAAAACAACTAGAAGATGATCAGAAAATATTAAAAAAGGATCAGCAAAAACTTGAAATAGATAAAAACAATTTTAAAGCTAAGATTCCAGACAAAATTACCGTAGAACGTAACACTGACGTTACTCAGCTACATTCATATGCCGACAATTTCAATCCTTGGCTACTAACTTTAGATTTAAAAGAGTGCAATAAAATGGCTGAACAAACATGGGATCACGTGCTAGAAAAGTTAAGAGGTGCAACAAAACTTGAGCAGTTGACACTAGGAAAAGATGTTTCCTTGACAGAAAAACAACAGACGATATTACGCTTTGCTTTACCAAAAACTCTTAAGGTACTGAGAATAGGGACAAAGAACACAGGATTTTTAGACAAAAGAAACGCAACCTTACGAAAGGCTGAACAACTAGAACTAGAAAAACGTTTACCAAATTTATCCATAAGGGTACCATTGAAATAGAAAGAAGCATCTTATTATTAATGTTATAACAAAAAACAGAGAAAAATATATGAAACTAAAATTTCTTTTATTGGTTGTAGGAATCACCTGCATGTCCATGAGCTTTATTCAGGCTCAAAAAACAACGTCGTTAACAGGTAGTTACAAGACCACTGAAGCAAAGCCTATAGATGTGCTTCTTCTACTTGCTCTTCCAGCTTCAGGAAAATCCGAAGCGCGAAGATACCTAGCAAACTTAAGCCCAAAAGATTGTGAAAGTCAATTCGGCATAAAAGATACCGTACAGTTCGATGACTTCCCGTATGTGCATATGATGCGCAGAATAAGCGAGGAGCTTATGGCTCGGGAACATGAAGGCATGTTCTTTTCCTCTCCGGTGATGTCCTTCCGCGAACCTAAAGATTGGGGTACGCTTATACAGTTGGTCAACGAAGACTATAGCGACCTGATCGCCGGCAACAAACCATCGCCCGTCTCGGCGGCAGAATGGCTATTCGATCGTCTTGACGCCGCACGAACAAAAGTCGGAGCCATCCCTGCTCTGGGCAATCTGCCGAAAAGCCTGCGTAACGATCTTGCGGCATCACTAGAAAAGGAAGCAACAGATCTGCTCAATAATAAGATAGCAACTATAGATATGGGTGCAACAAATAAGACCGTCGTAATTGAATTCGCCCGTGGTGGCGCTGCCGACTCACCGATGCCATTGCCAGAGCCATATGGTTACAAGTATTCTCTAGCACAACTAAGCCCCGAAATTCTCGATAAGGCATCTATACTATATATATGGGTATCGCCAGAAGAAGCTCGACGAAAAAATGAAGCGCGTACTGATCCTAATGACCCGGGATCGATACTAAACCATGGCGTGCCTCTGGCTGTTATGTACAATGACTACGGATGCGATGACATCTCATGGATGCTAGAAAACTCCAACAAGGCAAACACTGCGCATGTTGAGTCGCATGGCAATGTGTACAACCTGCCTGTAGGCCGCTTTGACAACCGCACCGATAAGACATCCTTCCTAAGGAACCCCCCTGAACAATGGAGCAAGGGGAATATCGCCTCGCTTCAAGATGCCATGAAGACAGCTTTCAATGAACTGTCTCAAGGTTCTATAGGCTAATTCACTGACGTTACGCGCTAGTCTCACTTTATTAGCTTTCTACAAGGTGTAATCACTTAGTACCTAACACTTTTCGCTAAGTCACCAAAGCGACCTAGCGCGTAGCATCAGTAATTCAAACAAAAAAGGAGGGCATTAGCCCTTTTTTTTTCGTTCAACGTCCAGACTTTTCAATCATGACGTTCAATTTTTCATTGAGCTCTTTCTGCTTTCCAAGGTCTTCGAGATCTATATGGAAACGGTATCTCCAATAATGCTTCGGATTACTTGGAACATTTATCTGTTCCTCCTGAGGCATTTCTCTTCTAAGATCACCGTTTATAGCAACGAGATCCTGGATGGGGAATACCGACCACATACTTGGCGATGCCAGATGCTGCGCCACAATCTTCTCACACACCCAAGGCTCACAGAAATATGTAACATCGCCCTTGCATTCCAATTGCTCACTATAGAACCGCTGCGAGCGAGCCCTATCTTCTTCCCACCAACCTCGCGCCGTAGACATATCATGTGACGAAGGAGAGCATACCGATAGATAAGGATAATGCCCCGGCTTGCCAAACTCATCTTTAAGACTCTTAGGCATCCTTTGTATACACAAACTGAGAAGACCAAGCTCCGACATAACACCATCGACGCAGTCGGGCATCATCCCGAGATCTTCAGCACATATAAGCATATTAGTGACACTCTTTAGCACAGGGAGTTTTACCATCGCCTCCTGGCGCCAAAAGACCTCCTGGCGGTTATAGAAGTAGTCGATATAAAGCTTATCGATCTTTTCCCTTGTTACAGGGTCAAGGTCTTTAAAAGAATGTGTCCTCTGTAATGTTATCCTTGGATGAAACTCAAGACCTTTTGATCCAGGTTCCTCAATGAATAATATCTCTGAAATAATGGTGAACAAGCCCTGTTTGATCCTGTTATTATACGCCCTGACTTCTAGTGAGATATCCGGTGTAGCGACGAAAAAATCGTCAACCTGTCGCTGCGTTGCGAATTCCGGCTTCATACGAAAACAACCGGGCTTATATTCTTCCATAAAGTTAAGCACAACATGCCCGGCATCGCTGCCAAAAACATCATTAACAACATGCCATCTAATATATGGAGTGCAAAGCCGCTCAAGATCCAGAGAAACCCCCGATTCCTCCAGCTCTCTTGATGTAATAGGTATTGCAGGATTGAAACGCCCCATAAGACCTGTTACAGCATGAATGGGAATTTCCCATATCCTGAAAAATCCCAGAATATGATCTATTCTTAATGCGTCAAAATATGAAGACATCACCTTCAAACGGTTACGCCACCACGCATAATTATCTTTAGCCATCACCTTCCAGTTATAGGTGGGGAACCCCCAGTTTTGCCCGTTCACAGAAAAATCATCAGGTGGCGCCCCTGACTGCTGACCAACATTAAATAGTTCTGGATTCGCCCAGGTTTCTACGCTATGTCTATTTACACCTATAGGAAGATCTCCTTTCAAAACAATACCTTCCCTACGCGTATACGCTACAACGTCAGAAAGCTGCTTGTGAAGGTGAAATTGCACAAAATAATGTATAGCAATGTCATCATAATGCGGAGACAGTATAGAGGTAAGCTTATCAATCTGTTTGTGCTTGACAGTTTTATAGTTTCCCCATTGCGAAAAATCGCTCGTACCATAAAGATCTCTGAGAAAACAGAACGCTGCATATGGCTTTAGCCACAGTTTATTCTTTTCAAAGAACGTTTTAAACTCACGATCAGCCAAAAATGTATCTTTCGTTGCATCATAAAGCTTTTTAAAGAATTTCAGCTTCAGTCTCATAACCGCTTCGTAATCGACATCAGCCTTTTTGTTGAGACTCTTCCTTTGTTCATCAAAGATATCGTTAACGACCTTCTCAGGCAGTCTTCCCATCGCTTGCAGATTTAAATATATTGGATGCAATGCAAAAACAGAGATGCTAGAATATGGGTATGAATCTGACCACGTATGGGTGACAACAGTATCATTGATAGGAAGTATCTGTATCATCTTAATGCCGGCTTTCTTTGACCAGTCAGCAAGAAGTTTGATATCGAGGAATTCCCCTACCCCTAACCCATTCTTGCTTCGTAAAGAAAATACCGGGATGGACACACCTGCGCCACGCCACAACCCTTCGGGGAATACGAATTCCTCATCAGTTCTAGCTACGATCTTTTTTTTGCCATAGACAATCTTCAGAGTCCTTTCATCGGCGCATTCCCAATGAACAACCTTCTTTTCCTTAGTATCATAGATAGCATATTTATATGTTATAAGTGGATCGTTTTTTTCTATAGGAACCTCCACTTCCCAACATGGATAATTGCTATCATCCATAACAAGAGCTTTCTTCTCATCACCAGCCCCCAGAGCCTTGGCGTTTCCAATAACACAAATGGAATAGCGAGACTCTACCCGAGGGACTCGTATCATAAGGCGTGCTATCATCTCCGTTTTTTTCCCGGGAACTTTTCGCACTTTTTTTCTTGCGGGACGAGTAAACAGAACATCGGTAAACGCCGACGATATAAGGGAACTTTCTGGATCTTTATTATCGCGCCAAGTATCTCTTATAGTTATATCTTCTTTGGATTCGCATGAAAAACTTCTATTGCCACCGTTCTCTCGCCAAAGTATCTCCCCTTTTTTGTCTTTAATAAGATATGAATATTCAAACTTAATCTTATCTGTTTCAGGAATCTTCACTCTAGCTTTCCATTGCCCAGCACCACTTTTGGTCATTTTACGAGCTTTCACCTGATCCCACAGGCCTATCTCTTTAATCCCGCCAATGACAAACACGCTATTCCCGGTATCTGCATTGCAATCAATATGAAATAGTATTTCCATTTTCATCCCCTCTATCTTTTATATATTAACTAACGCCGGCAATTTTTTCCTTTTGAACAGCCGTAACATCTTTAACCCTAAGGATAAGTAACGATGCTATAAACATGAAAACACCTCCGGCGAAGACCCCGAGCATTCTATCATTATTAAAGACATAGTGCATAACAAACCCGAAAAATAGTGATATGACAATCTCCGGAATAACAATAAAAAGGTTAAAGACTCCCATAAGCACTCCCATCTTATCTCTCGGCAATGCATCTCCGAGGATAGCGTATGGTATTATCATAAGACCTGCATTCATAATACCTATCCCAAGCATCGATAACAAAAGCATGTATTTTGTATGAATAAATATTATACTCATAAGTCCCAACCCTCCGCACATCATAGTAATCATATATACGGACTTTCTCGAGATCAATTTACATATACCTGGCAATAATATAGAAACGAAGAAGGATACCATAGCATATGAAGCGAAACACAGCCCTGCCCATTCGATACCTTTAGTATATCCTTCAGCGCCACCAAAGATGTTGTTGGCGACGGTAACGGGGAAATACATGAACATACAAAAAAGACCCGTCCATGCAAAAAACTGCACCCATGCCAACTGCTTCATAATAGAGGGCATATTCATGATGTCCTTAAATGTATCCTTTAATACGGATTTCTTCTCTTTTTTCATCTTTTTGAAGGCTTCCATATCTTCAGGAGGATATTCCTTCCCACGGAATACCGTCCACAGCACCGCCAACAAAAACACCACCGAGCCAATCTGAAAAGAACGCGTCACGGTCGCAGGAAGAAGCCCTCCGACACTCACGCTGCTCACATTAAAACTATTAGCCAGTATCCATGGCAATGCCGAAGACAACACAGCGCCCATGGCTATTAATATGCTTTGCACCGAATATCCGAATGTCATCTGCTCCTTAGAAAGGTTATCGGCAACATAAGCACGGAATGGCCCCATGCACACATTGACAGACCCGTCTAGCAACCATAAAAAAAAGGCTGCCATCAAGATAGAACTCGATAACGGCATAAAAAATATTGCTATCGACGAAGCAACGGCCCCTGCCAGAAAATACGGTCGTCTTCTGCCAAGTCTTCCCCATGTTCTATCACTCCATTTTCCGATAAAGGGCTGTACTAGCAGGCCGGTAAGTGGAGCCGCTATCCACAGGATAGGTATCATATCGGGCTTGGCACCAAGAAATTCATAAATAGCACTCATATTAGCCATCTGCAGACCCCATCCGAATTGAATACCAAAAAAACCAAAACTCATCGTCCAAATAGTCCAAAAACTTAAACGTGGTCTATCCATCTAGGAAACCCCTTCTTTTAAAAATATTACATCACAACGCTAGAAGGCACTGGCAACAAATACTGCAAAGATAGTGCTCATAAAAAATATATTATATACAATTGTGATAGAACGGTTACACGCGTAAAATTTACGCAATTGCAATCTTTTAAACCGAAAGTGATTTATAATCTAGACTTTTTTTACCGACGATTCCCTATGGGCAACGGAATATCCATAACAGTACCGTCATCGGAAAGTGCTAAAATCACCTTCCCTTTTCCAGGGAGTGTGATATTTTGGAGCATTATCCTCTTCTGCAACAACTTACGTACCTGCATGTCATCAAGAGTCACACCTTCATATTCGAACCATATAACGAAATCGCACCCTTTTTTCCAGTTAGAACAGCCGAAACCTCTATTGCCTTTGATGACAGCAGATCCACATTTAGGGCATGGACCATAGACTCTTGTATCAACAGAACAAACATCGCTAGTTTTTATGACATCTTTTGTAAAAGATACAATCTTCTCCATAAAAGCATGTGAATCCATAGTACCATGTTCGACCTCTTTAAGCTGAGCCTCCCAGTCGCCAGTCAATTCGGGAGATTTCAGATTGGGATCCTGAATAAGTGCCACAAGATAACGGCCGAGGTCTGTGGCGGTGACTCTTTTTTTTACACGTTCTATATATTTGCGTTTTATAAGGATTTCAATTATCGCCGCCCGGGTAGCAGGAGTTCCTATGCCTTTATCTTTCAAAGCTTCCCTCATAAGCTCATCATCGACCAGGTTTCCTGCTGTCTCCATAGCACCCAGAAGGGAATTCTCCGTAAAATATCGCGGAGGTTTTGTTTTACCTTCCTTGACATACGGCTCATGATTACCACTCTCTCCGTCTAGAAAGACTGGAAGCTCAGGCTCTTCGCCATCGTCTTTCTTTGGATATAAGACCGTCCAGCCTTGGGACAAAACAACGACACCTTTGGCAACAAAAGGCTTGCCTGCGGTCTTGCCATCGACAGTGGTATGCTCCTTAAGGCATTGAGGATAAAATACGGCAATAAGACGCGTAGCAATAGCATCATAAACGTTCTTCATATCCTGCGGAAGATTCCCAATAGACTTACCAGTAGGGATAAGAGCATGGTGATCACTGACCTTCTTATCATTAACAATACGCGTTGAAAATTTGAGCGCCTTCAGATCCAGCGCTGCGACATCTTTATTACCGCCATTCTGCAAACTCCTCAGAATTCCCGGTATCTCGCGCTTCATATCAGCAGTCAGATAGCGCGAATCAGTCCTCGGATATGTTATAGCCTTCTGTTCATAGAGATTCTGCGCAACCTTAAGAGTCTCAGCAGCAGACATTCCATGCCTTTTGTTCATCTCGCGCTGAAGATCTGTGAGATCGAACAACAGCGGCGGTTGCACCTTCTCTTTCTTGCTTGCCACCTTCTCTATGAGAAAACCATGCCCTTTAATCTTTTCTACCAACGACTGCGCATCAGTTTCTGTCTTAAAGCGTTTGCCTTTATGTTTAAAATCCACGTCACGGAACTTTGTGAACACCTCCCAAAACAACTCGGACTTGAAATTCCTTATAGTATCGTCTCGCCTAGCAATCATAGACAGCACAGGTGTCTGAACACGGCCAACACTCCACAACACCTTGCCTCCACCAAAACGTACAGTCATATTACGCGTAGCGTTTAGCCCAACAATCCAGTCAGACTCGCTACGGCACCGCGCAGCATAATAAAGGTTATCATAATCGCTGCCAGGACGTAAGTTTTTAAATGCCTTACCTATAGCTTCTTCAGTCAAAGACGACAGCCATAGCCTTCTGAATGGTTTATCCTCGCATTTCGTCATGGTCAGAATATACCTGAAGATAAGCTCGCCCTCGCGCCCTGCATCAGTAGCGCATATGAGTTCGTCAGCAGCACAGAATAATCGTTTTATCACCGCGAACTGCTTGCTCACACCGGGATTGTCGACAATTTTAAGTTTGAAAGTCTCGGGGACAATTGGAAGGACATCAACAGACCATCTTTTTAGCTTTGGATCATATTCGGCAGGATCCTTAAGCGTTACAAGATGCCCAAACGCCCATGTAACACAGAATCTCCCGCCATCATAATATCCATCGCAACGCTTCTTTGCCCCTAAAAATGCAGCGATATCTCGGGCAACCGACGGTTTTTCTGCTATGACAACTTTCACAGCGCAGCCCCATCATCGATAAGATCCTTCCTAAGCTTTATAACAGCCTCTTCTCTCGCTTTTGCGTCTACTTCAACAGTGACACTATCCAATTTTTTCCATTCGTCGGGGAAATCTGCTATATCAACAAAATCGTGATGCCGCGTCAGACGCTCCCCCGACCATCCATCAATAGGGCTTGAGATCCTAAATAACGGCTCACGATCCTCCCACGTCTCAAGAGCCATAGCTGTGACATCATCGACGGACAACTCGTCAGGGAAACAACGATGGTGGTGTATGTCATACATAAACGAAACATTTTTCTTACGACAAAATCCTAACAAAGCCTCGGGGGTATAGCTTTTGTCATCATTCTCAAAAGCTATCCTCTTCCGCACCGAAGATGATAAATAGTCAAGATGCGAGGCAAGCCTTCTCATGGCAAAATGCTTATCATCGGCACATCCTGCTCCAACAACGATTGTATCTGAACCGATAAGGTCGGCGATAACAGCTTGGTATTCCAGATTATTGATTGCTTTTTTAACAACCTCCAGCTGTGAAGAATCTAAAACGACATTCTTATCCGGCTGCAACGTCAGTCGTATATTATTCCTTGCTGCAAGCTCTCGACATTCTGCTAAGATAGTATATATTTTTTCTTCGTCCTGGAGTTCGTCAAGGGTATATGGAAACTTTTTGTGTGCATATAATGGAAAAAAACGGCTCGTCACCCTAAAGCTTCCGATATTGTTATGAGAACAGAAAATTATCGCTTTTTTCAATGCTTTGACATTCCTGACAATGAGCCTAGAAAGCACTTCAAACGGATCGCCACCTGAATCTTTATACTTCTGCAAGCGCGCAGAAGAAATCCTACGAAACTTTATGGTTTGCGTACGGAGAATACAGCATAATCCCAAACGCATCATGATAACAATCCCTCATAATATTTTCAAAAACGTCTCCTATTCTGACCCATAACAAAAGTTTTTTACAACAACACTTTTCAATTGCTTGACATCATTTGTTATAAGCAATTCCCGCTAGAAAATTTCTCTCTGAAGGAACCGATAGTGAATTCACAGACTTTACTAGGATTTCGGACGATTTTTCTGGATAAATGGCTAATGTTCTTCTGAAGCTAACCATTGACAAAATGGACAGAAGATTAATACAGACATTTTTCTACCTTTCCTTTATAGTTTTGCCTCAGATTATTCATTCTAAACATAAGGAGAAAAATAATGAACCCTATTCCAGCGACCCCTACTCGTCTAATAAGCGATGTTAGAAGACTAGGCATTATTACTAGAATAGAAATCGCCCTGCGATTCATTGAAGAAAGCGCTGGTAGCGCTACTAATTCAATCAATTCTTTTGCCATTGAAACACTTAGAAGAGCCGATTTTATCGCGGAATACTACCCTCAAAAACATATTAAGCTTCTTGCCAAAACTATCAGAAAATTGTCTTCTAAACAGCGCCACGATGGAAACAGATTTTACAATTGGGACAATCGTTTTAATAAAATTCATAAACCTGCAAAATGTGGGATACGAAGGATTACTCTTCGGCCTTGTGCTAGGCACTCGCTAAGAGCAGGAAAAGGAACTTCTGAGACAAGAGCCATTAACTCGGAAAGAGAAATTGTCTCATGGAGAGACTTTCTGGATAAACTTAAAGAACGCCAATTGGGAACCCCAATAGACTCAGATGGACCTCGATGATAGCCCTTCCTAAGTGAACTATCAACCATAATGTTGCACGCTTAACAATTAACAAAATGGACAGAACATTAGTACAGGCACTTTTCTACCTTACCTGTATAGTTGTTCTTCTGATTATTAATTCTAAACATAAGGAGAAAAATAATGAACCCTATCGCAATGACAATTACTCACCTAGCAGGTGGTACTACAGAACTAACAACTATTTCTAGGACAGAAATCGCCCTAAAATTCATTGAAGAAAGAGCTAATAAAGCTACCAATGCAATCAATTCTTTAGCCACAGGAACTCTTGAAAGAACCAGATTTACCATGGAATACTACCCTCAAGAAATAATTAAGTTTCTTGCCAAAACTATCAGAAAGTTGTCTTTTGAACAGCGCCACGAAGGAAACAGGCTTTATAGTTGGGACAACCGTTTTAATAAAATTCATAAGCCTGTAAAATGTGGAATACGAAGGATTACTCTTCGGCCTTGTGCTAGGCACTCGCTAAGAGCAGGAAAAGGGACTTCTGTATCAAGAGATATTGACTCACGAAGAAATTTAGCCTCATGGAGAGACTTTC
>Ga0307991_1002307_pt1 | contig 12988 bp, 8 predicted proteins | sample EllFjometagen131_FD_203146 | JGI IMG/M metagenome (GOLD analysis project Ga0307991, IMG submission 203146) | Marine microbial communities from Ellis Fjord, Antarctic Ocean - #131 | ecosystem: Environmental > Aquatic > Marine > Unclassified | place: Southern Ocean | collected 2014-10-08
TATGGGTAATCTTGAAAATTCATACTCTTTTTTGTTTGTATAAGATGTTTTTTAAAATTCAGGATTGATATTCTTCTTTAGAAATAAAATGGCCTCCTGTAATTTCTTCTGATATTTTCCGATAGCTACGGTCAAATTCCAAATATAAATTAATCCGATTGGGACAGGATGCACCGATTAACTCTTTTCTTAGAATAAATGCTGGCCCTTCATTTTTATAGGTTGGAGCAAGGTCGTTATTTTTTCTGATTAAAGTTTTAAATTTCTCTCCACATTTATCACATTGCGTATAAATCCAGAAAAGTTCAGAAGAGTCCATTTCTTTTTTACTAAAGAATTTTTTAAAAAAACCAGAACTCATTTTGATACCTCCTTAAAAGTTTGTAAATAGAAAGAAAAAATATTTAAGCAGATTTATTATTTAATGCACTAATTTAATTGTACAGGAATTTCCTTTTTTCGCAAACCATAATTCGTATCTCGATTACATTTCGTTAGTTTTAAATACGATTTCTCATTTTAAAGTTATTGCTTATCATTATACAGCGAAAAGCTTAAAGTAAAAAGAGAAAAAATAAAATTCAAAACTCAAAATATTTTTTTCAGTATTAAATTTTAAGTTCTATTTTTTGCTTCTTTAGTTTTCCATTTTTGCAATATACTTTACATCCCACGCCAGGTTATATTCAATAACGAATTTATTACAACGCATAGTCTAAGTTTTAATTAAAAAAAAGTAGGGGTAGACCTTGTGTTGCCTGTAATAGAAAAAACTATTCTTTTCTTTCTTAAAGTGCCCCACTAAAGTGTACAATAACAAAAAGTAAAAAAATATTTTAAAAAAAAGAGGATTTTTATTTCACCTTAAAAAACCACCTTCTTTGAAGGTGGTAATGGGTAAAAAGTTTTACCATAAAAGCCGATATATACGTTAAGATAAAATATGACTAAATGGAAGAAATTATCTCATACAATCTATCAATGTAAATATCACATAGTATGGTGTCCAAAGTACAGATACAAAATAATGAAAGGTGTAGTGGCTGAATTTGTAGAACAAACACTCAGGATGTTATGTGAATGGAAGGATATAGAAATACTGGAAATGAATGTAAAAGAAGATCATATACATATGATACTTTCTATACCTCCCAGATTATCGATATCCTCAGTAATGGGAATGCTAAAAGGCAAAACAGCAATAAAACTCTTCAAAAGCTTTCCTACTCTCAAGAAGAAGCCCTATTGGGGAAATCATTTTTGGAGCCGGGGATATTGTGTAAGTTCTATAGGTCTGGATGAGAACAAAATAAGAAAATACGTAAAATATCAAGAAGAGAGAGAAAGACAAGAAGAGGGAGGCCAAATTAAAGCCACCTGCTAAGTGGGTGGGTTGTTTACTTTCTATCCCAGCAACTTATTTTGATAAATAGAATAAAAAATAAGGCTAATAAATTTTAATGTTTATTAACCTTATTTTTTAAATTAGAGATCTATTTAAAATATTAAAGAAACAAATAAATATTTTTATTTTTGGTAATGATAAAACAAAATTGCACTTAGAACCTTGAAAAACTGTTGATATTACAGTATAAAGAGAGTATGGAAGAAAATATGCCCTCACTAAGGCAGTAAAAAATGATGGCATCTTTCCACCGGTCAAATTAGGCGTTGTAATTGTGGTCTAACCAGAAAATTAACTAAAAATCGTTGGCAAAAGATCCGGATCTCGCCTTACTGGAAAGGCAGGCTAGTAGATTATTTCTGTCTTGGCGTCCCTGCTTATCGTTTAAGATTTCAATCACTCTACAGCCAGTCAATAATTCTAAGTTGGTTTCGAAACTTAAGAGAAGTGATTTATCAAGAAGTTTTAAAGGAAAAAGGCATACCAAAAGGCCGAAAACATATGAATGGCATTGAAGATTTCTGGTCTTTTACCAGGCATCGGCTATATTATTACCGTGGTATTCCCAAGACTTATTTTCTTCTCTATTTAAAAGAGGTGGAGTGGCCGTTTAACCGCCGGAACGAGAATCTGGTTATCTTATTAAGGAGGTTACCGAATCAACAGATTTCCATGATTAAAGAACAAATTTAGTGCAATTTTGGTTATGCATTACCAAAAATAATTAGAATATTAACGTAAAGGATCTATAGAATTTTAATTATTTTTTAGACTTTCCATCTCTTCCGTATATTTCAGATAGTTTTTTTAGTCTTGGTAATGCTTTTTTCTGTAATTCAGACATTTGTTCAGAAGTGAGTTGCCATCGCCAGTCATTCTGAGAATTGGAGGGATGGTTCATTCTGGATTCTTCTCCTAATCCCAAAATATCCTGAATTGGAATGATGACCAATCGGGCAACTGAGCCTTGGGCTATTCTAATTAAATCCCAATGTGATTCACTGGATAGACGAGCTTTCCCTAAATATTGACAGAGATGTTTTTTTTGCGTAGCATTCAATTCCCGATTTATCCACCCCTGAATGGTGTTATTATCATGGGTTCCCGTATAGACGACACAGTTTGTAATATGATTATGGGGAAGATAAGTGCTATCAGGAAAATCATCTCCAAAGGCAAATAACAGGACACGCATACCGGGAAAATGATATTTTTCAATAATTTTTGCAACATCTTCAGTGATAACACCCAGATCTTCAGCAATAAAAGGGAGATCGGGAAATTTGCGCATTATACTTTTAATAAATTGAATAATGGGTGCTTTGATCCAATGACCATTAATGGCTGTTTTTTCCTTAAAAGGTATTTCCCAGTAAGCAATTAATCCTCGAAAATGATCAATCCTTAAAAGATCGACCATCTGGAGATTTTTTTTAATTCGTTGGGTCCACCAGGCATATTTTTCTTTATGATGTTCTTCCCACTGATAGACTGGATTTCCCCAGAGCTGACCAGTTTTACTAAAATAATCAGGTGGGACACCTGCTTTATAAATTTGCTCTTTATTTTGATCTAATTTGAAGAGTTGAGGATGACACCAGACATCCATGCTGTTGTAGGTGACGTAAATAGGCATATCGCCGATTATTTTAATCTTTTTTTTCTGACAATAATATTTTAGCCGATTCCATTGATTAAAAAAGAGGAATTGTAATATCTTTTCCCGCTCCATTTTCAGTGTCAACTCTTTTTTTAATTTTTGAATTGTTCCCTGGTGTCGATTTTTAATTTCCGATGGCCACTGGTTCCATGGTTTCCCCTGAAAAGAAGACTTGAGACATTGAAAAAGGGCGTAATCTTCCAGCCAGAATAAATTTTGCTGACAAAATTCTTGATAATCTTCATGGTATGTCACGAATTTTGTAAATCGCTGAAGGGTCTTTTCTAAAAGACTGTCTTTTAGAGAGTAGACCTGTTTAAAATCGATATTTTTTTTTGCAGGCAGGAAATAATTAGTTATTTCTTCTTTTTTAAGAAGACCCTCTTGATAGAGCAACTCGGGACTAATAAAAAGAGTATTGCCTGCAAAAGCAGCAAAGGAATGATAAGGTGAATTATCATGTTTTTGCTCAGTAGGATTCAAAGGTAGAATTTGCCAGAAATGCTGTTTATTTTGAGCCAATATGTTAGCAAATTGATAGGCTTGTGGTCCTAAATCACCAATTCCAAATTGGGAAGGCAGAGAAGAAATATGCATTAACAAACCACTACTTCGGGGTTTCTCCATTTTTTCAAGACTCCTTTTTGATTAATATTACCGCCACTGGAAAATTTTTTAATATTTTTCCTACCGGTATCAAGTTACCCAATTGAATGGATTGATGGCAAATCCACTCCAATGCCGTTAGTTTAATCGATATTGGTAGTTTGATGTATGTATCCTGCCAGATATCAATACCAAGGGGATACTGTCCGGGTTTTACCATGGTAGTACAAAAACGAGGTACTACAATCAGGATAGATTTGTTCTGATATGTCCGCAGATAAGCAATGGTGTGATTTTTGTATCTTCCTTGAACGCTGAGCGGGACAAAAGAACCTTTCTGGAAGACTTCAGGTTCTTTGTTTCTTAGTTTTAGCAATTGATGAGTTAGAAATAACTTAACTCTACCATCAGCAGGTTTTTCTAAAAGTTCTTTCAGTAAAGCTATATGATCCTGTTTCTGTTTTGACTGTATATCCTCTAAAAGGTGGATTCTGCAGGTATAATCAACCGGAGCCCGATTATCAGGATCAACCAGACGTAAATCCCATAATTCAGATCCCTGGTAAAAGTCCGGTACTCCGGGACAGGTTAATTTGAGTAGAACCTGGGAAAGTGAATTAAGCAATCCGTAATGTGAAACGAGCTTATGAAAAGCAAATAAATCATTTAAGAATGGATTGCTTTTCTGATCAACCTGATTTAAAATTTCATCCGTAAAATTGGTTAATGCTTCTTCATATGGTACATAAGGGTTTTGCCAGCTGGTATATATTTTAGCCTCCCGTGCAGATTTTATCAAATATTCTTGAATCCTTTGCGTATAAACCCGGCTTACTCCTGATAAACCGGAGAAGGGAATGGTTCCAATCAATGTTTGGTAGATAAAGTATTCCATATTTTTATCAGGGAAAAGTAAAGAATAAACCTTTTTCTTTTTGGTAAGATTAAGCTGATGCCAATAATAAAGTTTTTTTTGCCATTGTTTGGGTATTTCTGAGAGAACATTAATCCGGGCACGGACATCTTCTCCTCTTTTGGTATCATGAGTCATGCTGGTATTCATCGAATAAGGCCATTTTTGCAGCCTCTTCTTGACAAACCGGTAAAATTCATTCTTGGTTACCCCGAAAGTTGCCGGTTCCCCACCCACTTCATTTAATGAAACAAGGGGATGGTAGCAGTAAAGCAGGGTATCTTCCATTCCTTTGGCCATCAAAGGACCGGTAAACTGCTGCCAGCGCATGATAAGCTGAAGTAATTCATTTTTATCTTTCTCAGACAATTTTTTGTTAGCCAAAGGATGGATAATAGCAGATAGAAGATAATCAATATCATTTGTCAGTTCCGGGTGAGCCTGTCTTGTTTGAGTCATTATTTCTGTAATTCGGTTTATATCTTTTTTGTTTAAATGAGATGGGCTTAAGTATGTCCTGTAAACCGGCATACGGATCATAATTTCCTGTAAGGATAAAATTAATTTTTCATAACTGATAAAAGGATGAAGACGAGATTTCAAATGATGTTGTTTATAATAATCATAAAATAATTGAGCCAGGTTTTTTAAATCTCCATACATCTGCTGTTTCAAAATAATTCTTTTCTTTTTTAATAATAAGTTGGCAATATTCAACTTTTGACCTGTGAAGGAATGATAGATGCGAAGGAATGGTATTTTATTTCTCTTTTGACAGAATAAATTATTTAAATAATAGAGGAAATCGTATCCGGTGTTTCCCTCTGTGAGAAAGTCTGATGGGAGCATTTCGCCGGGCTGTAAAATCTTTTCTACCACCAGATAGGTATTGGCAAGTCCTCTTTTTAATCGTTCTAAATATTGCCGGGGATCAAAAAGACCATCCAGATGATCAATTCTTAAGCCTGATATATTTCCTTTGTTGATTTCTGCCAAAATGCGCTGGTGTATGGCATCAAAAACAGGTTTTCCTTCAGCTTTCAGGCATATCAGCTCATTGATACTGAAAAAACGGCGGTAATTAATATTTTCTCTTGCCTCTTTCCAGTGAGAAAGTAAATAATACTGTCGGGACAGGAGTTCTTGCCAGAAGGGAATGGTGTCTGGATGGGAAGGATTTTTATTGACTTGCGCCAACAACCATTGTATATTTTCATTTTCAGGTTCTCTTTCAGGAATAGACTGTTGACCTTGATCTGGTATCTGCTTCTGAAAGAGCGATAATATCTCACCAATATTCTGATAACTTAAGGGTAACCGAAAGTCGTGATAACCAATATAGAATTTTCCTTTTTCATAAAGAAGTTGAATGAGCTTTTCCTGCAGACAATCTTTTAAAGGTTTTTCCAGAAAAGGGAATAGTAATTTACCTTTTAATAAAGGATCCTTTGTCTGCCAGTTAATATCAAAATATCCCCCGTAAATAGATTTTTTACCCTTTTCCAGTACATCATATAGAAAAGGATTGGAAGAGTGATAAGCCATATGGTTTGGAACAATATCCTGCAGCCACCCAATGCCCCCTTTTTTGATTTGTCTGACTAAGCGATAAAATGCTTTTTCTCCACCCAGCTGATGGTTAATTTCTCTAAAATCAATTAAGTCATAACCATGCTGGCTTCCCGTTTTGGATTCCAGGATGGGGGAGGCATAAATATCGGAAATTCCCAGATCTTTCAGATAGGGAATAATTTTTTCCACATCCTCAAATCTAAAAGATGGAGTAAATTGGAAGCGGTAGGTGGATAAGGGAATTCGCATTACAATGCCCCGATACTGAGTATCACGCCCAATTTTTTAAATTGTTCCAGCCAGGACTCGGCATTTTTGTCTCCCTGGTCAGCCTTTTTCTTATAGGAGGGAATTACTTCTTGTTTGATCTGGAAGTAGATATTTTGAGCCTTCCAGAGATTAAGATGAATATCAATTTCTTTCAGCTGATTCAGTACACTGGCAATCTCCTGGATCCGGCTAATATCATCAGGTTGTTTGCTTAATTTTTCCAGTGCCTGGTTGACCCAACCCCTTATCTCAAACGCCAGAGTGGTATGATCGATGGTAATAGGCCAATGTTGGATCTCCTGAATGAGATCTTTCAGTTTGTCTAAATTGATTAACTCCTGGGAAAAAAATCTTTTTGCTTCCTGATTAATCGCCTGTTCGGTAATGACAAATAGAGATTGGGGAATAGGGATATTAAGTTGTTTTAGAAAATTCATAATGGTACAATTTTCCGTATAGATTTGTGCAATGGTTCTTTCAGTTTGTTCCAGATTTGGTTGGAGTATTTTCTGAATAACATTTCTCTGTTCATCTTTAAACAGATACCAGAGAGAATAGCTGTTGGTCCCAAAGTGCTTATCCATCAATCGGATAATATCTGCTACATTGGCTTGATCAAAAGCGGTACTAATTTTTTGATCCATTTCTTGGTAGGCATGTTCATCCATATAACTTCGAACACCACCGTTTACATTATGATCCCCCAGATGGAGAACCGCAAAGCTGATTTTTTCTTCTTCCAGAGTAACCTCTGATTTGATAGTTGCTTGACCAATAGCAATTTTTAACTGACCGTTCTCCCGGCGTTGCATCTGATCCTGCAGGATTTGATAGGCGTAGATTGTCTTTTGTTTTCCGTCAAACAGTGCTGAAATAGCATAATGTGCACCGACTCGGAGCAGGTCAATAACACTCGGACGAATCATTAATTGATAAATATTTGCCCCGTTTTTATAACGGGGAATATTACTGGGAGCCTGCTCCAGTATTTTCATATATTCCGGTTCCAGGTCAATTTCACTTAATTGTTTAGCCAACTGTATACAGCGAGCAGCATACTGCATGACCTGGGTTGTTTCTATTCCGGATATTTCATCAAAAAACCAGCCACAGCTGGTATACATGAGCATGGCATTTCGCTGCATTTCCAGATATTTAATGGCTCGAATTGTTTCATCCTGATTGAGGAAATGGCTGGCAGATTGGTTAAGAAAATTTTGAATACGTTCCGGGTTCCGGTCAAAAATTACGGTAATGTATTCATTTCTGGCTTGCCAGATATCCTTAAAATAGGCCGATGCCTCTTTTTCGAAGAGGTTAATGGTCTGATCTCTTAACCAGTCCATCGCCTCTCTAAGTGGTTGTCGCCATTGTTGGTTCCAATTTGCATGCATACCGGTATTGCAGCCACAATCGTTTCGCCATCGTTCAATACCGTGTACACAGCTCCAGGAAGTATTTTCTACAATCTGCACTTCATGGGTGGGTGGATAAAGTTCCAGGTATTCTCCGTAGTTGGTTATTTGGGCCAGCTTGTTTTCTTCGATGTGATGCAGGCAATAGGATAAAGCCATATCACCAAAACGATGATGGTGGCCAAAGGTTTCTCCGTCTGTGGCAATATGGACCAATTCCGATTTTTGCTCTTCCTCAGAAAAATTTCCCATTAACTGGTTAGCGAACTTTTCACCATTACTCAGAAGATCCCCGAAACTGACTTCATGAGCCAGGGGACCGTTATAGAAGAAGATATGAATAGATTTTCCGGAAGGTAAAGGACAGAGATAGGTCTGTCTAAAATCGATATCGGCATTTTTTACCTCCTGCCAGGAAGCCTTTTTTTTCATTTTCCTTATCCTGGCAGCCTGATGGGGTGCCAGGATAGTGTATTTGATTCCCAAATCTGCCAGGATTTCCAGTGTCGCATAGTCAACAGCTGTTTCCGGTAACCACATACCTTCCGGAACACGTCCGAAACGTTCCTGAAAATCTTTTATTCCCCAGTATGCCTGGGTGTATTTATCCCGGTCATTGGCCAGAGGCATAATTAGATGATTATAAATTTGGGCAATGGCCGAACCATGACCATTAAACCGTTCATGACTTATTTTATCTGCATCCAGAATAGATTGATAAATCTTCGGCTGGTGTTTTTTCATCCAGGAGAGCAATGTTGGTCCAAAATTAAAATTGATTTGGCTATAATTATTAACAATACTGACAATATCTCCTTCTTCATCCAGGATACGGGAAGCTGCATTGGTTTTATAGCATTCATCAGATATTCGTTCATTCCAGTCATGGAAGGGATAAGCCGAATCCTGTAATTCAATATCTTCCAACCAGGGATTTTCCCGTGGAGGTTGGTAAAAATGCCCATGTATACAGACATATTTATTTTTTTCCATTTTTATTATTGACTCCTTTTTGTTGATATAAGACAAATTGATAGGGTTTCAGGGTTATTTTATTTTTCACACAGAAGATATTAGGTGCGAGTGAACCGTTTCCCAGCCATTTTTCCTGGCAGGAATCTATGACCAGATGCCAGCCAGATTTACAGGAAAATGTACCGGATTGTTTGCAATTATATTGGCTGTCCCGGAAATGGAAGTTAGATAGCAGTAAAAATTGACAGTCCTGTCCGGTTCTCTGTTGAGCAAGAACCCTGGTTTTTTCTGAATTCCATACCTTTATTTGTTTTCTGTCAGGACATTGTAATAAGGAATATCGTTTTCGTAATTGCAGCAGCAGGCGATAAAAATCCAGCAAAACCACATGATGTCCCTGCTCTCTTTTCTGCCAATTGATTTTGCTGTTAATAAAGGTTTTTTCGTCTTGTGGTTCAGGATGGTCCTGTTGCCATTGAAATTGGGCGAATTTCTCTTTTCTGCCCTCTCTAACTGCCTGAACCAAATTCTGGTCCCCGTGATCAATAAAGTACAGAAAAGGGGATTCTTCGCCATATTCCTCTCCCATAAAGAGAAGAGGAACATAAGGTGATAGGATGGTCATTGCTGCCGACAGTTTCAGTGCTGCCAGAGATACCAGGTTGGTAAGCCGTTCTCCCAGCATGCGATTTCCAACCTGGTCATGGTTTTGAGCGTAGACAATGAGCTGTTCTCCGGGAATAAATTTAGAAGAGTTGCCATGACTCTTTTTGCGAAAAGAGGAGTATTGTCCGGAATAGACAAATCCTTCTTTGATCGCTTTTGCCAGGTCTTGGATGTTACCAAAATCCTGATAATAACCGGATTTTTCACCGGTAAGTAGGGTATGCAGGGAATGGTGAAAGTCATCACTCCATTGCGCATCCAGCTGGTAACCACCTTGGGAACGTGGTTTGATAATTTTATTATCATTGAGGTCACTTTCTGCAATCATAACATATTTTCTTTTTTTCTTTTGAGAAAATTTTCTGACTGCAGAAGCAAGATCTGCCAAAAAATGTGTTGCACTCATATCAAAAATACCGTGAATGGCATCCAGGCGTAATCCGTCAAAGTGATACTTTTCCAACCAGTAAAGGGCATTTTGAATAAAATAATTTCTTACCTCATCACTGAATGGCCCGTCAAAATTAATTCCCTGTCCCCAATTTGATTGATATTTTTGACTAAAGTAGGGTCCAAATTTGGACAGGTAGTTTCCCTCCGGTCCCAGATGATTATATACCACATCCAGAATAACTGCCATACCACGCCGATGACAGGTATTGATCAATTTTTTTAAGCTATCCGGTGTACCGTAGGAATTTTGCACTGCGAAAGGATATACTCCATCATAACCCCAGTTTCGCTTTCCGGGAAACTGGGCAACAGGCATAAGTTCAATAGTATTAATTCCTATGTCTACCAGTTCATCCAGTCTGGGAATGATGGCGTTAAAGTTACCTTCCGGGGTAAATGTACCCACATGAAGCTCATAGATGATCATCTCCTTTAAGGAAACTCCCGACCAATTTTGATCTTCCCACAGGAAGGCGTGGTCAATTACCTGGGAAGGTCCATGAACACCCTGTGGTTGAAAATGAGAAGCAGGGTCCGGAAATTCTTCTTTCGAATCCAGCTGATAGTAATATTGGTAACCGGGATAAATATCTTCAACAGACAGAAACCAGTAACCCTGTTTTTTATGTCTTTTCATTTCTATTTTTTTTTCTTGGGGAAAGATAATATGAATTGTAACCTGTTTCCGTGAAGGTGCCCATAGGCAAAATTGGGTTTCTCCCAAATTCTGATAATCTGGACCGAGTAGCATATTATTCTCCCTGCTTTTTTAAAAAAAGGATACCAAGAGGAGGAAGAGTAAGGGAAAGAGAATAATCCTTTCCGTGAATGGGGGTTGGTGTTGTTTTCGTAGATCCGAGATTTCCCTGTCCGCTTCCGCCGTAGATAATGGCATCACTGTTTAATTTTTCTTCCCATATTCCTTTACTCGGCACACCGACGCGGTAATTATACCATGGAACCGGTACAAAGTTACAGATAACCAGGACCTGGTCATCTTTTTTTTCACCCTTTCTTAGAAAAACCAGCACAGAGTGTTCCAAATCATTGGCATTGATCCATTCAAATCCCCGGGTTTCAAAATCGAATTGAAAGAGAGCCTGCTCATTTTTATAAAAATAATTTATATCTTTAATCCAGTTAAAAATTCCTTGATGAGGAAGGTGATCGAGTAAATGCCAATCAAGGCTGGTGTCATGATTCCACTCTTTTCTTTGTCCAAATTCTCCCCCCATAAAAAGTAATTTTTTCCCAGGGTGGGCAAACATATAACCAAATAGTAAACGTAAATTGGCAAATTTTTTCCAATCGTCTCCGGGCATTTTTTCCAATAAAGATTTCTTTCCGTGTGTGACCTCATCATGCGAAAGAGAGCTGACGAAATTTTCATTGAAAGCATACAAGAGACTGAAGGTCAATTGTTGGTGATGATATTTTCGGAAGACAGGGTCATTGGAAAAATAGGAAAGGGTGTCATGCATCCAGCCCATATTCCATTTCATTCCAAATCCCAGGCCGCCTAAATAGAGAGGGCGGGAGACCATCGGCCAGGCGGTAGATTCTTCAGCAATGGTTTGAACATCTGGAAAATTCTGGTAAATGGCTTCGTTTAATTTTTTAATGAAATCAATTGCTTCCAGATTTTCTCTACCTCCAAACCGGTTGGGGATCCATTCACCCTCTTTTCGGGAATAGTCCAGATAAAGCATGGAGGCAACAGCATCTACCCGCAGGCCGTCAATATGATATTTTTCCAACCAGAAAAGAGCACTGCTGATTAAAAATTCTTTCACCTCATTTCTTCCATAATTAAAGATGTAGCTGTGCCAGTCAGGATGGAAACCTTTCTGCGGGTCAGCGTGTTCGTAAAGATGGGTACCGTCAAAATAAACCAGTCCGTATTCATCGCCGGGGAAATGGGAAGGGACCCAATCCAGAATGACACCGATTCCCTGTTGATGGAGATATTCAACAAAATACATGAAATCCTGGGGGGAGCCATAACGGCTGGTCGGGGCAAAATACCCCAGAGTTTGATAACCCCAGGAGCCATAAAAGGGGTGTTCCATGATTGGAATCAGTTCAACATGGGTAAAACCCGCCTGATTCACATAATCTGCCAGGATAGGGGCTAATTTTCGGTAATCCAGAGAACTATCGGTTGAATCAAGTTGTTGTCGCCAGGAACCTAAATGCACTTCATAGACCGAAAAAGGCCGGTTTAAGCCCATATATTCTTTTCGATGACTCATCCAGGATTGGTCTTGCCAGTGATAATCCAAGTCCCATATGATCGAAGCCGTTTGAGGTGGTTTTTGCCAGTAAAAGGCAAAAGGATCACCTTTGTCAACCTGGTAATTCCCATGCTGTGATTTTATGTGGAATTTATAACACATACCCTTTTCGATTTCGGAAATAAAACCTTCCCATATGCCGCTACCTGAATGTATTTGCTTTAACAAATGAGCACTGGATTGCCATTGATTAAAATCTCCGATAACAGCAACTGATTGGGCATTTGGAGCCCATATGGCAAAGTATACGCCCTCTGTTTCTTTGAATTTTATCCGATGTGCTCCTAATTTTTCATATAATCGGTAATGGGTTCCTTCTTTGAATAAATAAATATCATCTTTGCTAAATAAGGTAAAATATTCCATGTGGTAGCATTTATTTTTCCTCATTAATTCCTCCTAATTCATACAAAATACCTTTAAACGGGATCGGTAGCCAATCGGGTCGGTGATTCATCTCATAACCTATTTCATAAACCGCCTTTTCCAGAAGATAGACTTTTAGTAATTGAGGTAACTGTTCCTTTTTTTCGGGTAAGAATGAATTGTCTTGAAATTGTTCCAGATATGCTTTTAAAAATACTTTACTGGTGTAGTGGGTCCATAGGTTTGCCCATGGTTCCAGTGTTTTATAATCTCCTGAAGTATCTTGCTGTATCAAGGGAGAAAAAGCAGCATAATGAAAAGAACGGAGCATTCCGGCAACGTCTTTCAAAGGACAACGTTTTAATCTTCTTTCCCCGAGTGGCCGGGCTGGTT
>Ga0307991_1002308_pt1 | contig 12988 bp, 23 predicted proteins | sample EllFjometagen131_FD_203146 | JGI IMG/M metagenome (GOLD analysis project Ga0307991, IMG submission 203146) | Marine microbial communities from Ellis Fjord, Antarctic Ocean - #131 | ecosystem: Environmental > Aquatic > Marine > Unclassified | place: Southern Ocean | collected 2014-10-08
GAATGATCCATGTAAAACAATTTTCTTTTCTATTTTTTTATCCATTTTCATGGTATTATTTTTTAATTATATATTTTTTCTTTTGTTTCTTTTTTTAAGAGATTTACTTATTTTTCTTTTATGTTCTTTAGAAAGTTTTTTTCCTTTTTGAGCTTTAGACATTTTTTCTTTTGTTTCTTTAGAAACTATTTTATTTTTAAGAGATTTACTTATTTTTCTTTTATGTTCTTCAGAAAGTTTTTTTCCTGTTACTGCTTTTTTCTGCTTTATTCTAGTTTCTTCGGGTATTCCTCTCTGTTTTGCCGAAATACTCATTTTTTCTTTAGTTTCTTTAGAATATTTCTTACCCTTATTAGAACCTATTTTTCCTTTATTTCCTAAAGAAATTTTTATTCTAGTTTTTTTAGAAACACTTCCTTTAGATTGATGTCCTCCTTTGGAACTTATATTATATCCATTTGGGGATAATGTATTATATTCATTTATATATTTTTCTTGAGCATCAAAAGCTTTTTGTTTTGTTTTAAAATTTTCTAAAATTTCTTTTTTGAAATTTTTCGTTCCATATTTTTTAATAGCATTTTTTATAATTGACCCACTTCCTAAATAACCATCATTTAAATTATTAGTTGAATGATCTCCGATATATTGTTTATTATTTAATAAATTTCTAGTTATATAAACATAATTAAATAGTTTTTTCATGTATAGTTTTATTTTCAAACTTTTCTATTTCATTATAAAATTTTTTAAATGATATAATAAGAGATTTTTTTATTTCATCAATATTTATATTTTCAATAATATAATTAAGGGTTTTTTTATCACCCTCGTCAAAATTTTCTTTAATTATATTGAATAATTCTTTTGATGGAGCAGTTATGGTTAAATTTAATTCTATTTCCATTTCAGTTTTTTTTGATTTACTAAGTGTAATCCAAACAGGGTCATTAGAATGATCAACATGATCAGATATAGAAGATGCAACTGTTGCAACTGTTGGTTGTTTGGAAATTTCACCAAACTTTGCCACTGATTTTTTTGGCGGAATTTGAATTATTTCTTTTCTACCAGCAATAAATGGTTGAACACATACACTAGCACCATCTTGATTTTTCTCCCATCTTTCTTCTTCTCTGCCAACCCATTTTTCTTTAAAAACCCAAATATTATTAGGATTTTCCACTTCGGCCATGAGCATGTTTCTATTATTTATTTGATTGATAGGTAATATTAAATCTTCATTACATCGAGACTTATCTGTAAAGCTTACAAATACCATATTATCTTCTTCTTCAATTTTATCAAAAATAAGTACTTCACCCCTACGAGCACCATTGATCCATTGAAAGTATCTTTTTTCACTGTTCATATTTTTTGGTTTTATAATTTCCTCTTTTTTTTCCTTGTTGTATAATACTCATTTTTTTGCAAAAATTTTTTGAACGTTTCATCCCTTTGAGTATATTTCTCAATTTTTCTCGTGTCTCTAAAGTTACTATTCTTCCTTTTAAAGCTATACTTATTTTTATTTTTGTTTCTTCAGATCTTTTTATTCCCTTTAATTTTTTAGATATTTTATTTTTATGTTCTTCAGATAATTTTTTACCTTTGCTGCTTCTACTTATCTTTCTTTTATGTTCTTCAGATAATTTTTTACCTTTATGAGCTATACTTATTTTTATTTTTGTTTCTTCAGATCTTTTTATTCCCTTTAATTTTTTAGATATTTTATTTTTATGTTCTTCAGATAATTTTTTACCTTTATGAGCTATACTTAATTTCTTTTTTGTTTTTTCAGAATGTTTTTTTCCTTTTAATCCTTCACTTATCTTTCTTTTATGTTCTTCAGATAATTTTTTACCTTTTTTACCTTCACTTATATTAATAGACATTTTTCTTTTTGTCTCTTCTGAATGGCATCCTTTAACATTGTTTCCTCCCTTGGGACTTATATTATAACCATTTGGTATTAATGTATTATATTCATTAATATATTTTTCTTGAGCATCAAAAGCTTCTTTTTTTGTTTCAAATTGCTTTAAAATATCTCTTTTGAAACAATTTGAACCATATTTTTTAATAGCTTTTAGAAAAATACGACCACTTCCTAAATATCCATCATTTAAATTGTTTGTTGAATGATCTCCAATATATTGATTGTCATTTTTTAAATTGGTTGTAACATAAACAAAATTAAATTGTTTTTTCATATATAGTTTTTTATTCTATATATTCATCAGTCTTTTAGCCTTTTTACTTTTTTTATTTCCTATAACCTATTGAAAAAATATGTAAAGTCTTTCTTTCATAATTTTAGTGTTTTAAAAATATTTTTTTTATTTTTACATCTTTTATTTGTATATTAAATGATGAATTGTGAAAAGTCTTCGTAATATTCTCGCTGCCATTCAAGATACCATTCTTCTTTTTTCCATTTTTTATAGTCTTCTCTGAATGATTCCAAAACTTCTTCAAAATGTGCATTGTAATTTCCTTCTGTTAAATAATCCATTCTTAGAATAGGAATAACAAATGTATGTTTTGTGCCTTTAACTCTCCAAAAATAAGAAATATCTTCGCCATGATATCCAATACCATATTCAACAATTATATTTAATATCCATCCCTTTGGATTTATCTTAATTTCTTTAATATTTGTTAATTTATTAAAGTCGTAATTGTTTGGCATTATCCTTTTCCTTCATTAGTATTATCCTTTTTTCCCCATGCACCTGCTGCTTTTCTAACTCCCATTAACAATGCAGATAATGCTCCAAGTTGTAAAACCTTTTCCAAAAATTCCATAGCATTATCTAATCCCAAATACCATCCCACTACTCCAGCAATAAAAGATAAGATTGCAATTAATCCCATTAACACACCAATAAAACCACTACCAGATGTTTTTCCTGTTGAATTATTAAAAGTTTCGCTAAACTTAAATTCAGATTTTTTAAAATTGGTCATTGCCATAATAAATAATTTTTAATTCTTTTATTATTTATTATAGTTAATTTAAACTATAACAACCTTTATTTATCTAATACAGCAAGAATCTTAGTAAGAACAATTGAAATTATTTCAAAATCTCCATATCCTTCCATTTCTTTTGTAATTTGTACTTCAACATCAGTTGGATTTACACCATTAACTAAATATTCTTCTTTACGAAATTTAATTTGGCCTTTTTTATTTTCAAATTCTACCTTTACGGCTACTTTATAAAATTGTCTTTCTTTCATCTTTGTATTTTTAAATTATTTGATGGATTTGTTTTTGGACTAAGTTTAACTACCTTTAATTCTTTTGGAACTATTTTTTGTGGGTCAAAAATTTCAGAGACTTTTCCACAATTATCACATACTATAATTGGCATGGGAATAACCTCAATTTTTCCTGATGGTGAAAGAACGGCTGCAATTTTTTTAAATATAACTTTTTCTACAAAGATTAAATTTCCACATCCTTCACATTTAATGTTAGTTCCGTTTTTAACCATTTCAGGTGTAATTTTCATTTGTTGTTGATTCATAGTTTTTTATTATTATATACAAAAAGATGGAGAAGTTTTATATTTACATTTTTTTCCATGCCATCGCGCATAATTTCTTATATCTATTTCTTTTTTACAATAAGGACATATTTTTTTAGGTTTAATTTTGTTCTTTTCACCAATAATTTCTTTTGTAATATTTGTATGAGTTCTTCCATACATTCCATTTTCTTTTCCAAATTTAGGGCATTTTTCCCTTAATATATTTTTTGTTTCTTCTGTGTGAGTTCTTCCATAAAAGGGATTTTTATTTCCGGTCCTTTGTTTTGCTAATTCACTTAAACGTTTTTTTTCTTCGGGTTTATTCATTCTTCTTTTAGCTTGAATACTCATTTTTTTCTTTGTTTCTTCCGAAAAAATTACTCCCTTTTTTGCATCACTTATTTTTTTCTTTGTTTCTTTAGACCTTCTTTTACCTGTATTTTTCTTAGATATTTTTCTCCCTATTAATTTTATATTGGGATGATTAGAAAGAGTATCGCCGCCATCACCACCTAATGTCATATTATATCCATTAGGCATAAATGTTTTGTCTTTTCTTATCCAATAAGATTCTTTTTTTCTAAGAAGTTCTTTAAGTATTTCTTTGTTTTTATTTTCAAAAGATTCTTTAATTTCCCAATAAAAATTTTCAAAACCATATTTATTAATAGCTTTATAAAAAATGGAGTTTTTGGATTTTTTTGAAGCTCTTAAATGTTCCTTTTTTCTTTTTTCAAAGTTAAAACTAAATCCATAATATTTTTTTTGAGATGGAGAAGTAGCGCAATAAATAATTCCATTATATTTTTTCATTTTCTTCCTTATTTTTATATTCGGGAAGATAATATCTAAATGTTTTTCTTGTTATTTTATTATATTTAATAACCCCTAATTTTCGCCAATTATTTAATGTTTGTTTGGTAATTCCAAACATTAAAATAATTTCTTTATATGAATAAGTTTTATCTTCCATATATTATATATCTTTAAAAAAAATCTATTTATACCTATTTATAACCATTTTATAGAAATTTTCTTTTAGATAGTTTTAGATTTTAAAAAATATTTTTCACAAAGTTCTTCAAAGGTTAATAAATCATCAAATTGATAGAAACTACGATATTTAAAAGCCATTTCACCTGAATCCACAGATTCTAATATTAAATTATCTCTTACTTTAGTTATTTTATTTTTTGAAATAAAAATATTTTTATCCAAATTATGATGCCACAATATATATCCAAAACCTTTAAAATCCTCAATTGATCTTTCAGTTATTGAATTTCTTTTTACATCGAACCAATATTTATCAAACATGATAATATCTCCATAAATCCTATCTAATGTTGGATTCCAATAACCAAAAAAATGTTTTGTTGTTTTGTAAGGAATTTTTTGTGAATCCAAATATTCACAAGTTTTTATTACTGCTTGATGTCCATATTTCCCTCGAATTGGATTGTATGGTGTTCCGGGTATAGAACTCATTTTATAATAAATTCTGAATCTTCAAGATATTTATCAATAGAAGTGTATAAGTGCTCTTCATCTTCAAAGTAATAATAATCTTCATCATCCTCTAAGATTTCAGTTTCATATCCTTCACTCCAATTATACTTTGTTGTTAAAAATTCTATAATCATTATTTTAATTTATTTAAAATGTTATATTCTTTCATAAAAAAAAGTTTTGCGTTATCAGGCAAATAATTAGATATTTTTATATTATCATAAGGTTTTATATCATCCATATATCCCCATACCATATCATTATCAGGCATTAATATTTTACGTTCTGTTTGAAGCATTCTTGTATCTACTACCTTAATAATTCTTATCTCTAATTCAGATGGGTATTGAATTTTTAATTCACTATAAATATGTCTTAAAATCAATTCTTCGGTTTCTTTTATATTTGGAATTGTTTTTTTAAATAATTTTGGGATATCTGAAATAAATGCCTCAGCAGCATCATGTAATAAACCGTGAATTTTTAATTCATCTAATAACACAGAAGATACTAATATTGAATGTTCTGCTACACTATAAAATTTTTTACAATGTCCATTATATCTACAAAGCATCGATAAAGAATGAGCTATGTCTTCTATATGAATTTTATTTTTCTCAATATTATTGAAAACAAATTTTTCTCCTGTATATGTTCCTATCCAACTCATTTTTTTAATTTTTTAAAACACCAATCAAATAAATCATTTCCTGTTTTTTGTGAATAATCTGGCTTTTCACCTCTTGTAATAGGTTCTAAGAACTTTGTATATTTTTCTAAAATTTTTCCAGTTTCATCAAGAATTGGTTCATTCAATAGTGGAAGTGATTCTGGTTTAAATGGTGCCCTTTTAAAATATGGTGTAACCATCATATTTTTTACCAAATCATAGTGTCGTTCATATAAATGCATTGAATGACTTATATGAGTATACGACCCCATTTTAAGTTCAGGATAATATTTCTTCATATGTAAAAACACATGATATTGAAGTATACTAAAAAAAGCCCAATCTGTCATAAATCCATAAATCACATCATTTGACCTCATTGTAATTGTCATATAAAGTTTATTCTCTCTTATATGAAATATTGCTTGTAATGTACAAACTTGATCTTTATTTCCAAACCATTGATGATAAGGTCTATTAAAATGCATAAAGGCTTGTCTACTATCTTTATCCTTCTTAAGAGATTCAATGACCCATTGATACTGGGTTAACCCATGTTCATTCTTTTCAACAAATAATAGGTTACCATATAAACTATTTACAGTCCCATCTGGGTTATGTAAGGACTTCCAGAGGGATGCATGTTTTTCAATGTAAGTTGGATTCTTTGTTCCTGAGAAATAACAAAGTAATTCTGCTGCTATATATTTTAATGGAGAACTTCTATATTTATTTGTATAAATATTTAACATTGGATTTTCAATTTCCATTGAACAATCTATAATTTCTTTAACTTCCATTCCTCTTGGAGAAGTCACAAAATCAGAATCTTCCCATAAATCCTCTAATATCATTTCAAAAACTTCCGCTATATTAGGTCCAAAATAAGCTCTCATAATTTTTTATTTTCTTATGTTTTTATAATTTTCAACAAACCATTCATATGTTTCTTTTATCCCTTGTTCAAGACTGATTTCTGGTTTCCATCCTAAACTTTGTATGCGAGAATTATCTAAAAGTTTTCGCATTGTTCCATTTGGGTATGATTTATTCCAACATATCTTTCCTTCATATCCAACAATATTTTTAATCATTTTAGCAAGAAAACTAATAGGAACATCTTCTCCTGTTCCTATATTGATATGATTCTTCTCATCATAATATTGCATTAAAAAATATAAGGCTTCTGCTGCATCATCAACATACATAAATTCTCTTTTTGGAGTTCCATCCCCCCAAATTTCTACTTGGGGAATTCCATTCATTTTTGCATCATGAAATTTACGTATAAAAGCAGGAAGTACATGACTATCCATTAGAGAAAAACTATCTCCAGGACCATATAAATTACAAGGCATTACAGATATAAAATCACATCCCCATTGCTTTCTATATGATTTACACATTTCTATTCCAGCTATTTTTGCTGTTGCATATCCACTGTTAGTTGATTCAAGATGGGATGTCATAAGATATTCCTCTTTAATTGGTTGAGGAGCTTTTTTTGGATATATACAAGATGAACCTAAAAATAATAGTTTTTTTGTTCCATATTTTCTTGCAGCTTCCATTACATTCGTCTGAATCATAATATTATCATAAAAAAATTCTCCAGACTTTGTATTATTTGCGTGAATACCTCCGACTCGTGCTGCGGCTAAAATAACATATCTAGGTCGACAAATACGAAACATTGTTTCTGTTGCTGATTTATCAGTAAGATCTAGTTCTTTATGGTTAAAAACTCTAATATTTTTATGTCCTTTACTTTTAAGTTTTCTTATTATTGCTGAACCTACTAATCCAGTATGCCCTGCTACATATATTTTACTTGTTTTTTTCATTTAGATAATTTATAACGTTTATTTTTAGGAGGTACTCTCTTTTTAAATAGAAATGAGGGTACTTCTCGTATTTGCCAAGGTACCCAACTCATTCCTTGTTTATTATTTTCGGAACATTCACTTATCCAGATTTGCCATTCATTCTCTTTTGCATCTTTTTCATCATATAATCTTATTTCTATATTTCTTATATTTTGACTATATTTATTTTTGTAATAATCAATAAATTCTAATACTTTTGGATCTTGAGTAAAAATCCTATTTCTTTTAGGAAGATACTGGGAGTTTGTTTTTTTCATTTTTTATATTTTCTAAACGTAAATCCCAATTCCTTATTTTTATAAATTCTAGTATTTATTTCTTCTATAATATCAAAACTTTGTGGATTAATTTTTCTATCGCTTATGTGTACTCTTTTATCATCATGTGCATATTTATCATCCATTATAGTACAAGTTGAATATTTATCATCTGAAGGACTTTGCATATGTTGAAAATCTCCAAAATAATCTTCAAAATTAAAAATTTTTATTAAATAAAATAAAGAATCTTCTCCAAAAATTTTATTTCCAAAATTATTAAAATCAATATATTTTCCATCTTTTTCTTTTTCTACAAAAATTTCATTTCTTGGATGAATAAAAAATTTTGTATATATCATATCTTTAATAAACTTAGTATTATTAAAAGTTTCTCCATCCCACATATATATACATTTTCTTTTCTTTAAATTATATTTTTTAAAGATATCCCAATGATCATCATTTTTAACATAAGAAGTAAGTAAACCATATTTTAAAATTGAATTTAAATTTTTCTTATGTGTTAAATGAAGATAATCCATTACTCTATTTTGAATATTGATCTACTATAAAATTACAATCAATACATTTTTTTTCATAATAACTATTTTTATGATCATGCCCAATATAATTAAAATCAGAAACATTTTCATGTTTACAATTATATTGTTTATTAAGAATTTCTATTTTCTTTAGAATTTTAGCAATATGATCTTCTATTTTAAACATACTTATTTCATAAGGAAAATGTGTATTTTTATTAATATTTGAAGAAATAGTTAAAATTTGTTTTAAAGCAAGTGTAACTTCATTTAATTCTTTAATATTTTTATTAAATTCTTCTTTTGTAATAATATTCATTTTTTTTATTTTAATTCTTCTACAATAATATGGGGAGAGTCACTAACAGCAAGCATGCTGTCGATCGATTTTACCAAGGATTTTTTTAACGTCATCTGGGTCTTGGATCTCCAAGTGTCCGCAGGGTTTCTGGTTAACTCTCATTATCAATTTTATGTTAATAAAAACCCTTTTTCACATAAAATACCATAATATTAATTTTTCATTATTATATATTTTTCATGTATTAAAGTTTTAAATTTTATAAATATATAAATAAAGCAGTAATCTTTATCCAGAAATAAAGAAACCGAAGAGGGATCAACGGCTGTCCTGCTTTTAATATTTATTCTTCAAAATAATAGAGGGTAATAATGAGAAAAGAAAAAATTTGCAAATTTTATTACATTTATATTATTACTAATATTCTTAATAATAAACAATATGTTGGAAGTCATATGTGTTATAAAAATAACATTAATGAAGATAATTATTGGTGTTCAAGTAAAACTTTAAAAATAGAACGTAAAATACAAGATACTGATACTTTTAAAAGAGAAATCTTAAAATATTGTAATAACAAAAAAGAAATGTTAAATGTTGAAACAGAATATATTTTAAAATATAATACTTTAGCACCAAATGGTTACAATAGAGTACTTCCAAATAATCATTTAAAATTTCATATGGGTGGATGCAAATTATCAGAAGAACATAAAGAAAAAATAAGAAAATCATGTGTTAACATACATAAAGGAAGAAAATTATCTCAGGAAACTAAAAATAAAATCAGTAAATCCTTAACTGGTTTAAAGCAATCTTCAGAAACTATTGAAAAAAGAGTTTCTAAGATAAGAGGTTGTCCATCTAAATTACGTGGTATAAAATTATCACAAGAAACTAAGAATAAAATCAGTAAAAATAATGCTAAAGCAATGTTAGGAAAACATCATTCTGATGAAGCAAATGAAAAAAATCGTCGAGTTCATTTGGAAAAAGTTCCTTGGAATAAAAATCTAAAAGGAAAACAAACAGCATGGAATAAAGGTAAAATCGGTGTATCTAAAGAAACAAGCGAAAAAATGAAAAGCGCTCATAAAGGTAAACCCCATCCAAATAACAGAAGAACTGGATTTAAATATAAAAAATCTATTGATTTAATTTATACAACATCATAATTTTCACTAACTCATTAAAATTAACTTTTGGTTCCCACCCCAATTTCGTTTTAGCTTTATTATAATTTCCTCGCAAATAATTTACTTCTGCTGGTCTATAATAATGTTTATTGATTCCTATAACTAATTTATTATCAAATTTATTCCAAAGTATATCTCTATCATCTCTATCATTTTTCCATATATAATTTTGGTTATTTGGTAAATATATTAAACATTCATCTATAAATTCTTTTATTGTATGGGTTTTATTGGTTGCTAAAATATAATCATTTGGTTTATCTTCTTGTAACATTAACCACATACCATATACAAAATCAACTGCATATCCCCAATCACGACGTGCATTTAAATTTCCTAAATAAAATGAAGTTTTATTTTTGCTGTAATTTATTAATCCTTCTACAGTTTTTTGTGTTACAAATGTCGAGCCTCGACGTTCCGACTCATGGTTAAATAAAATACCATTAGCAACAAACATGTTATATGATTCTCTATAAGTTCTACAGATTGCATAAGAATATAATTTAGCACACCCATAGGGAGATCGAGGATAAAATGGAGTTTCTTCAGTTTGTTCCGTTCCATCATTAACTCCAAAAAGTTCAGAAGTAGATGCATTATAAAATTTTGCATTTGGACAATGTTTTCGAATTGCTTCTAAAAAAACAAGTGTTCCAACAGCATCAACATCAGCTGTATATTTTGGTACATCAAATGAAACTCTAACATGAGATTGAGCCCCTAAATGATAAACTTCATCAGGCTTAACTTTATTTACAATATCATCTATTGACAAAGAATCAGTCATATCTCCATAATAAAGAAATAACATTCTATGATTAATGTGAGGATCTTGATAGATATGTTCAATTCTAGCAGTGTTAAATGAAGAAGATCGGCGAATTATACCATGAACTTCATATCCTTTAAAAAGAAGAAGTTCAGCTAAAAAACTCCCATCCTGACCCGTAATTCCTGATATGAGAGCTACTTTATTTTTCTTTTTCATATTAATTCTTTTTGAACTTCTTTGATAATATCTAAAACTGAATTAAGTAATTGTTCTTTTGGTTTAAATTCCTTTCCGTTATTTACTTGTAATCTTAATTTATTATCAATTTGAGATAAGTCAAAAATTTTATCAAATAATTGAAGTTCTCTTGTTTTTTCTTTTAAATTTTTTGAAAAAGAATTACCATCTTCTTTGCTTAAAAAGAATTTAGGATCTGCTGTTAAAAGAATGAGAAATGTTTCATTTGGATAATTTATTAAATTACGAATTTCAAAATTATATAAAAAACTCTCTAATTCTTTTGGATCTTCTTCCCTAAACATTTGGCCATATACATATTCACCTAGATGAGATCTATTCCATATAACTACATTTTCATAATAATTATATTCATCATCTTCCATTTGTCTAATATTTTTTAACAAATAAGTTTCTTTCCAGAAACATTTAAATTGAAATTCTAATGGTGTTATTCCTTCAGGAAAAATTTTAGGCGGTTTACCAAAATGTCTTATTGTTATATTATCTGCCTTAAAATGTTTTAGTATTCCTTCAATTAGTAAATCTTTACCAAGATTATCTCCACCTTCTATTATTATATGTTTCATTTTTAATGATTTATAAGGTTATTAATTTTATATGTTAAATATTTTTTAATCGTTCTAAATAAGTTTTTGCACTAGTATCTCCACTCATATACCATTCAAGTTCTTTAGCGCGTTTTGAACATTTTTTGAGATCAATAATTAATAATTTAATTTCTTTAAGTATAATTTCTTTTTCTTCTTTAGTTGCGTCTTCAAGTCTATCACATTCAACTATAGGTCTTTCGTTATTAAGATATGATTCAGATGATAAAGACCAATCTTCACCCATATACTTACCATCATTAACAAAATCATTTTCTATATAATCTGCTAATTCTGCCAATTTAAAATACATGTACTCATAATGTCCACCACTCATAATTATTCAACTTTCATAAATTTTTTAATATCTTCTCTATTTATTTTTTTATCATCAAACATACAATATTTTCTTGCTTCTGAATCCATTTGAGACAAATGAGTTATGATTTCATTTCTATCAGCTTCATCATTAAATATTAACATTATTGGTTCTTCATGTGGATCATAAATTTTATTTCCTATTTTTATTTTCATTTTTTATGAATTTAATATTTATATAGTCATATTTATATAAAGTTTTATAATGAACACAAAAATTGTGTCCAAAGAGACTTTAACTCATTTCCCTTATACAAATTTGTATGAGTGCTTTATTTCATGTTAAGCTATGAACACAATTATTTATTCTGGGGAGTTTTTAGAGGAGATTTTTTTTATTAATTCATTTCCTTCTTCTTCTGAATCAACGGGAATTAATTTTCCTTCACCTACAACATACCACCCATCAAATCGTTTTTCTGCTCTTAATTTTCCTGATGTTTCAAATTCCACTCCATCTGAGAAACGAAGTTTTCCTTCTTTAACAGCTTCTGATTGTTCAAAAGGAACACGATATTTTTGTAAAAGAAAGATGAGCTGATTATAGTCAGTATCATTATTAGTAGTAATTATGGATGGCTTATTTAATTTAATAGTATATTCTTTATTAGATATTTTTCTATACATTTTATCCCATCCCGCTATTGTTTTAACAGCAGCATCGCCGCCTATTAAATCATCCATAAAATCTTCATTTACTTTTCTTGCTTTCATATTTCTAAGGTCATTTTAAAAAATTCTTTTATAGGTTCTATATCCTTAGAACCATAATTTTTAATATCATTAAGAACTGAAAGATCAATAGAATTATCTACTTCCATTCCATCTTCAAATGATACCCATACTCCAATACTATCAACATTATTAATATTGGTTTTTCTTTTATGATTTAAAAGTTCCTCAAATAACAACTTTGAGGAATTTAAAACAAAATCATCATATTCTTTTTCAATAAATTTTTGTTTTTTTATATAATTAGCAACTTCTAAAAATGCTGAACATCTAATAATATAATTAGATTTTCCCTCTATTTTAGATTTTTCATCAAAATTTTTTGACATGAGAGACATGCGATATTCTTTAAT
>Ga0307991_1002309_pt1 | contig 12987 bp, 8 predicted proteins | sample EllFjometagen131_FD_203146 | JGI IMG/M metagenome (GOLD analysis project Ga0307991, IMG submission 203146) | Marine microbial communities from Ellis Fjord, Antarctic Ocean - #131 | ecosystem: Environmental > Aquatic > Marine > Unclassified | place: Southern Ocean | collected 2014-10-08
AATCATGACAGGCGCCATCAGTCCCTAGATTATGAGCATCCCTGGGATGTGTATTGCGGGAAAGTGAGGCTTGCGGCATGACTTATCCAGATATTCACATTATCAACAAAGAGAAAGAAGAAAAGAAACAAAAGAAGAAAGAGAAATCACTACTGCTGCTATATCTTAATTTTACTAAAAACTGGTCTTGACAATGGGGAGTGGTATATAGAGCTTATTTCTAAGTATAGCTTAAATATTTTTCTGACAAGTTTAGCTTCTTGCTCATTAATTACCAGCTTATGTTTTTCTAGGTCAACATCATAGCCAAGAATAGGCATGCCTCCTGTCCATTTACCTTTCTTGCGTGCTGCTGCCATCTTATCGCGGGTACGTTCTGATATCATTTCCCTTTCAAACTGCGCAAAGGAGAGGAGGATATTTAATGTAAGTCGCCCCATCGAGCTTTCGGTATTAAAATGCTGCGTCACAGAAACAAATGTGACCTTATGCGCATCAAAGAATTCTAATAAACGACTAAAATCTAACAGAGAACGCGATAACCTATCAACTTTATACACTACTATACAGCTAATTTTACCTAATTTAACATCATTGATTAGTTTCTGAAGAGCAGGCCTGTTTGTATCAGCTCCGGTAAATCCGCCATCATTGTATTCATCAGATAATGTGATCCAACCTTGTGATTTTTGACTAGCGATGTAGCTTTCACCAGCTTCTCGTTGCGCATCTAGTGTTGTAAACTCTTTCTCAAGCCCTTCTGAGGTTGATTTGCGTGTATAAATTGCACAATATACTGGTTTTACTGTTTTATTTTCCATACTCTACTCCAAATTGTCATCCCCGCCTGCACCGTCATTGCGAGCGAAGCGAAGCAATCTCATAAACCGAAGAACATATAACCATTCCAATGATCACCTGTAACTGCATTCGCAACCTGACTCAATGTTCTATAATATTTACTCTCATACTCAAAGCCCTTCTCAAGGACTTTGACTTTTATAGCATTACCCTTATATATCTTATTAATAATAGACCCTGGGATTGGAAGCCGCCTATCACGTGTGATTTGTGCCCTACTTTGCTTATTAGCCCTAACTTTTCTTAAGAGCCTATTATTTATAGGATCATATACAGTTATCAATTGGTTAAGTCTGGTTTCCGCGGTTTCTGATAAACCCCCGTGGGCATTTTTCTGAATGCGATATGCTACTTTCTTGCGTAGATATTCAGCATTGTTGCTACTCGGCTTTTCACCATCAAATGCCTGCCCATATTTAATGAATAAATCATTGGTTTTCATTTCCTTTAGCACCAAAATCTGGGCTAAAACGTTATTTTCCATTACCATATCTCCTTCTAAATCAATGCATTATGATTCGGTTACTACACATATAGCCATACAATTCGAGATATAGCAAGTCAATTAGAGATCAAGTTTTTGATTGTGTTTAAAGGTTCAAAGCGCTATAATGAGTCCAAACTAGCACATTTTGGCACATCCAGAGGAGTACTATGGAAACATTTACAGTAGAAGAACTTGCCAAGTATTTAAAACTTCATGAATATACGATTCGCCGTCATGCGTGAGATGGCAAAATTCCATCTTTCAAAGTTGGTGGTCAATGGAGATTTGATGTTATGGAGATAAAAAAATGGGGCAGAAGCCAAAACAACAAAAACAATTAACAGGAATAAAGAGCTGGCCAGAGGACGATAGACCAAGAGAGAAGCTGATCAAAAAGGGTGCAAAAGCACTTAGTAATTCAGAGCTTCTGGCGATACTTTTACGCACTGGCACGAATGGCTCAAGTGCTATTGATCTTGCTCGTAAGGTTATGAGAAAATTTGGCACGTTCAGGAATATGGTGCATACAGACGCGCGTGACTGGAGAGAGTTTAAGGGGTTGGGTAGCGCAAAGGTTGCTCATGTTCAAGCCGCGCTTGAAATTGGCAGACGGTTTCGTGAAGATGAGGCAAGCGCTGATAGACAAAAAATATCATCAGCTAAGGATATTGTTGATATTCTTATGTCGCAGATGAGAGATTTAAAGACTGAAAGTTTTAAGGTGGTTTATCTCGACAGCAATAACCGCATTATAGATATTGCTAACGCCGCAACAGGTACAGTGAATCATGCCATGCCGATTGTGAGAGAAATTATCCACAGCGCCTTGCAGAAATTCGCAGCATCTCTCGTATGTGTGCATAACCATCCAAGTGCTGATATTACACCAAGCATGCAAGATAAGAAGTTTACTAAAGAATTAAGCGATGCCGGAAACCTAATGGAGATTAAATTAGTCGATCATATTATCATTGGAGATGGTAATTATTATAGTTTATCGGATGAAGGTATTTTATGAAGAACGGGAAAATAACATTATCACAACTTGAACAGTATTTATCTAAAGCCACATGGATATTAAAGGGGCCGGTTGACGCGGCTGATTTTAAGGTATATATCTTTCCACTTTTATTTTTCAAGCGCATATCCGATGTTTATGATGAAGAGTACAAGCAAGCCTTAGAGGAATCAGGCGGTGATGTGGAATACGCCAGTTTGCCGGAATTTCACCGATTCATTATTCCAGAGAATTGTCACTGGAATGATGTGCGGCAAGTTACAAAAAATGTTGGTCAGGCCCTTCAATATGCTTTCCGAGAGATTGAAAAAGCGAATCAGAAGTTTCTTTACGGTATCTTTGGCGATGCCCAGTGGACAAACAAAGACCGGCTTTCGGATGAGCTTCTCATTAATCTCGTTGAACATTTTTCTCAGCAAAATCTTTCTAATGCAAACGCAGAACCGGATATTTTAGGGCAGGCTTATGAGTATCTTATAAAACACTTTGCTGATCTCACGAATAAAAAAGCAGGAGAGTTTTACACGCCTCGTTCAGTCGTTAATTTAATGGGTCGGATTATTGACGCCAAGCCTGGCGAATCTATTTATGATCCGGCCTGCGGCACTGGCGGTATGCTTCTTGAATGTATCAATCACCTTAAAGAAAACAAGCAGGATTATAGAACACTTAAAATATTTGGACAAGAGAAGAATCTTACAACTTCAACGATTGCACGAATGAATATGTTTTTACATGGAGTTGAGGACTTTACTGTTGTGCGCGATGATACACTCAGAACTCCAGCGTTTTTCAGCGGGGATAATCTTGCTACTTTTGATTGCGTGATTGCCAATCCGCCATTTTCACTTAAGAAATGGGGCGCTTCGCTTTGGGAGAAAGACCCATATGGTCGTAATATAGCTGGTGTGCCGCCTGATAGCAACGGTGACTTGGCATGGGTTCAACATATGGTCAAATCTATGGAATATCCTAATGGTCGTGTTGCAGTCGTGCTTCCTCGCGGTGCCCTATTCCGCAAGGGGAAGGAAGGAAAGATCCGTGAACAATTATTGAAGCTGGATATAGTTGAGGCAGTTGTCGGATTAGGGCCAAATATTTTTTATGGAACACAATTAGCGGCTTGCATTTTAGTATTTAAGGCACTTAAGAAAAAGAACAAAAAGGGTAAAGTGTTTTTTATTGACGCATCGGATCAGGTGCGAGTTGGAAGAGCTCAAAACTATCTGGAAACAGAACATATTGAGCGTATTTATATATGGTATCGCGATAATAAAGACGTGCAAAACCACGCTAAGGTTGTTGAGTTGGGACAAATAGAAGTAAACGACTTTAATCTGAACATCCCGCTCTATGTGGAAAAGAAAATAGAAGATAATCTTCCAACTGTCAACGAGGCACTTGTAAGTCTTAAACAGGCTTATAAAGAGGCCATCAAGGCGGAAGACAAGATGAAAGATAAGCTCAAGGGATTTGGATTATTAAAATGATAACTCAGCAGGAGTTAGAAAAATATTTATGGGGTGCGGCAACGCTTTTACGCGGGCTTATAGATGCTGGGGATTATAAACAGTATATATTCCCGCTTTTATTCTTTAAGCGTATCTGCGATGTCTATGATGAGGAATACGTAAGCGCTCTTAAAGAATCGGGTGGTGATTTAAAATATGCCTCTTTTGCGGAAAATCATCGATTTCAAATACCCAAAGGAGCGCATTGGAAACATGTGCGGGAGAATACGAAAAATGTAGGTTCAGCAATCCAGAAATCTATGCGTCAAATCGAAAAAGCAAACCCAGATACGCTTTACGGTATCTTCGGTGACGCGCAATGGACAAACAAAGACCGCTTAAGTGATGAAACTCTTATTAATTTACTAGAACACTTTTCGTCACAGGTATTATCTATCGAGAACGTGCCAAATGATCAGCTGGGGAACGGCTACGAGTATCTTATAAAGCAGTTTGCGGATGATAGTGGGCACACAGCAGCAGAATTCTATACAAATCGTACCGTCGTAGAACTTATGACGCTTCTTATGGACCCAAGGCCGGGAGAGTCAATATACGATCCTACCTGTGGCTCAGGAGGTATGCTTTTATCCTGTGTGAATAAATTAAAAACAGATAATAAGGAGTACCGTTCGCTCAAGCTTTATGGCCAAGAACTTAACTTGATGACTTCTGCTATTGCAAGGATGAATATGTTTCTGCATGGGATAGAAGATTTTAAGATTGTACGTGGTGATACTTTAAAGCATCCAGCCTTTCTCGAAAGGGATAAGCTGAAAAAATTTAACATCGCTCTCGCTAATCCACCGTATTCCATAAAGCAATGGAATAGGGCAGAGTTTGGGAAAGACCCTTATGGCAGGAATATTTATGGAACCCCACCACAAGGTTGCGCTGACTATGCTTTCCAACAACATATTGTAAAAAGCCTTGATGATAAAAACGGACGATGTGCTATTCTTTGGCCGCATGGCATATTATTCCGTGGCGCGGAAACCGAGATGCGTAAAAAGATGATTGAGTCTGACGTTATCGATGCCGTTATTGGTTTAGGGCCTAATCTTTTTTACAATTCTCCGATGGAGGCTTGTATTTTGGTATGCAATAAAGGCAAGAAGAAAGAGCGTCGGAAAAAGATATTATTTATTAATGCTGTTAATGAAGTGAAACGTGAAGGCGCGTTTAGTTATTTAACAGATAATAACATTGAAAGAATTCACGCAGCATTTAAAAAATTCGAGAATATTTCAGCTTTTTCTAAAGTGATTGATATTGAAACTGCACGAAAAAATAAATTTAGTTTGAATCTGCCGCTTTATGTGAAATTAGAGAGAAGTGATCGGAGTGTTAATAATCAGAAGAAGATAGGAATATCCATAGAGGAAGCCCTGTCAAAATGGCAAGATAATTCTAATACATTAAGGAAATCAGTTGTATCTTTGTTAAGTGAATTAGAGCGCCAGGTTTCGGGAGGAAGCAAATGAGAATTAAATCCCATAAACCTGGATGGATACTGCACAGATTTGAGGATTTTGTAGAAAATGTACGCGAGCAAGTGATGCCTACTCCAGAAGATAGTAAAGATTATGTTGGGTTGGAGCATCTTGATTCCGGGTCACTTCACATTAGAAGATGGGGAACTGAGATACATCTTAAAGGCACGAAATTTCGAATGAAAAAAGGTGATTTGTTATTTGCTCGTAGAAATGCTTATTTAAGGCGCATTGCTATTGCTCCTCACGATGGATTATTTTCGGCGCATGGAATGGTATTTCGGCCAAAAACTGATGTTGTATCACCTGATTTTTTACCTTTTTTCTTATCATCAGATATGTTCTTGGATAGAGCCATTAAGATATCCGTGGGCTCTTTATCGCCGACTATCAATTGGGGGACTTTACGTCATGAACAATTTTCTCTTCCGTCTCTAAGTGAACAAAAACGTTTCTCGGATTTATTGTGGGTTGTGGAGGAAGCACAAGAAAAGTATAGTGACCTTACTAATAAATATGAAACGTGGGTTGAAGCTTATTCTACCGATATTTTATGTGTAAATGGCATTGGATTTTCAAAAAAAGCAACATCAAGGACAGCAAATATCAACAAAAAATGGCAATTGAAAACAGTTGAAGAAATCGCTCCATTGCAGAGAGGCTTTGATCTTCCTAGTTCAAGATTGAATAAAGGGAAATGGCCCGTGGCATATTCGAATGGAATATGTAATTTTCACTCCGAATACAAGGTTAAAGGACCCGGTGTTTTTACTGGAAGATCGGGCACTATAGGAAATATTTTTTATGTGGAAGGAAATTATTGGCCGCACAATACGACATTATGGGTTACAGATTTCAAAGGAAATTACCCAAGATTCATATATTATCTATATAAGAAATTAAGATTTGATAAAAAACAGGAAGGAACAGGAGTGCCTACGCTAAATCGGAATTATATACACAAAATAAGAGCGCTAATTCCTACTCATGATGAACAAGTGAAAATAGCCAAAAAATTAGATAGTTTGCATGAAATATATCAAGAGACAAAAAATTTAACGGAGAGCATAAGTAGAATAAAGAAAAAAATCATTAATCAAATATTTGGGTGAAAGCATGACTTTTAATGAACAAAATACAATTGAACAATATGTTATTTCAAAGCTAACCGGGCACAGATTTGAAGGGGTTGCGGATAGTGCCCAACCGGAATATGGGAAGACTGCCCAGTGGAAGTATCTATCAGCAGAGGAACTTGGCCGGAATGAAGGTGAAGTCATTATTGAAGCTATGCTTAAAGACGCACTTATCCGGATCAATCCTGAAATCAAAGTATTGCCTGAGCGGGCGGATGAAGTGATTTATAAATTACGCGCTATCCTTTTATCAGTCCATGAAGTAGGGCTTGTGCGAGCAAATGAAGAGTTCGCCAAGTGGCTTCAGGGTGATAAGACTATGCCGTTTGGTGAAAACAATCAGCATGTACCAGTGAGACTTATTGATTTTGGCACCCTAACCAATAACGATTTAATTGCTACTAACCAATATAAAGTAACTAAAGGTACGACAAAAATACCTGATATGGCGCTTTTGGTCAATGGCATACCTATTGTTATAGGTGAATTTAAAACACCGGTCAGGCCTGCCATATCATGGTTGGATGGAGCGGTACAGATTCATGATGATTATGAGAACAGTATTCCTGAGCTATTTGTGCCGAATATCTTTTCTTTTTCAACTGAAGGTAAGACATTCAGATACGGTTCTATTCGCATGCCCCTTGAGATATGGGGTCCGTGGAGAGATGAATCAAAGGATGATAAGGCGTTAGGTGAGTTGTTTGGCTTAAAAGAAGTTGAGGTTGCGGTTGAATCCATGCTTAAACCTTCAGTTATCTTGGACATACTCGAACATTTTACTATTTTCGCCACAGACAAGAAAAATAGGCGCATTAAAATCATTGCTCGTTATCAACAGTATGAAGGAACAAATTTGATTGTGAAGCGGGTTAAAGACGGTGTGGTTAAACAGGGACTGATCTGGCATTTTCAAGGTTCAGGAAAATCATTGCTTATGGTTTTTACAGCGCAAAAATTGCGTCGGGCTGCCGAGCTTAAAAGTCCGACGGTTCTCATTATTGTTGATCGCATTGATTTGGACACGCAAATCACATCAACCTTTAATGCCAGTGATGTGCCCAATATTGTCGCCACAGACAGTCGGGAAGAATTGCAAAGACTTTTAAAACAGGACACACGCAAAATCATAATTACCATGATGCATAAATTTGCTGAGGCAGATGGGGTGCTGAATGATAGACCGAATATTATCGCTCTTGTTGATGAAGCGCACAGAACACAGGAAGGTGATTTAGGCAGGAAATTGCGTGATGCTCTGCCAAACGCTTTTTTCTTCGGGCTTACCGGCACACCTATTAATAAACGAGACAGGAACACTTTTCGAACATTTAGTTGTGAAGAAGATTTGAGCGGATACTTATCACGATATTCCTTCGAAGATTCATTAAGGGATAAAGCCACATTACCACTTCACTTTGAACCGCGGCTTTTAGATGTGCATGTGAATAAAGAACTCATTGATGCTGAGTTTGATGCTATGACAGAGACCCTATCAGAAGAACAGCGCGCGCAGTTGGTGCAGAAAGCCGCTCAGATGTCCGCGTTTTTAAAATCTCCAGAAAGAGTGAGGAAAATTGCTGAGGATATCGTTAATCATTTTAGAGAGAAGGTAGAACCCCAAGGATTAAAAGCGCAGATTGTGTGCCCTGATAGGTTTGCCTGCGATCAATATAAACAGGAACTTGATAAAATCATTTCTCCTGATGAAAGTGTAGTCGTCATATCCATAAATCATTCAGACAATAATGAGTTTAAGAAAAAATACCGCATGGATAGAGATCAGCAAGAAAAGGTATTAGACCGTTTCCGCGACCCTATAGACCCGCTTAAGTTTATTATTGTAACAGCTAAATTGTTGACTGGTTTTGACGCTCCGATATTACAAGCAATGTATTTGGATAAAGCAATGAAAGATCATAATCTGTTGCAGGCGATATGTCGGACCAATCGGGTATATAAAGATAAGACTCACGGGCTGATTGTGGATTATTACGGTGTTTTTGACAATGTTGCTAAGGCTTTGGAATTTGACGAAGCCACAGTAAGGCATGTGATTACGAATATAGGAACCTTAAAAGAGAAATTAAAGCAGGCGATTGCTATGTGCCTTGAGCATTTCCCTAATGTGGATATGAGCGTTGAAGGGTATGAAGGGCTTTTGCTTGCTCAGGAATGTGTAAATACAAACACGAAAAGAGACGCTTTTGCCAAAGATTACAGCTATTTATCAAAATTATGGGAAGCGTTATCTCCAGATTCAATCTTAAATGTTTATGAAAAAGACTATCGCTGGCTTACAAAAGTGTATGAATCCGTGAAGCCGCCTTCAGGTGATACCGGTCGTTTATTATGGCATACCTTAGGTGCGCAAACGGTGAAACTGATACACGAGCATATTCATGTTGAAAAAATTAGCGATGACTTGGAGAAAATAATCTTAGACGCGGATGTTGTTGAAGATCTAATGAAAACCACGGATGATAAAAAGACAAAGCTTATTGAAATAGAGATTGTCAACCGACTTCGTAAAAATAAAGGCAAGCCTAAGTTTGAAGAGTTGGGAAAGCGCCTTGAGGACTTACGGGACAAAGCAGAACGAGGATTGATTAATAGTGTTGATTTCTTAAAGCATTTAATTCAATTGGCAAAAGATGTTGTCGCGGCTGAGAAGGAAGTTGAAACCGAGCATGAACGTAAGGGAGCAAAGTCAGCGCTTACGGAGTTATTTTTAGATGTGCGCACTGATCAAACCCCGGCCATTGTTGAGCGTATCGTAAATGACATAGATGAAATTGTTAAGATTGTAAGGTTCCCTGGTTGGCAAGGTACTGCAGCTGGTGAGCGTGAAGTCAAGAAAGCCCTCCGCAAAACTTTGTTAAAGTACAATCTCCATACCGATCAAGACCTCTTCGATCAGGCTTACGGGTATATAAGGGAGTATTATTAAAGTGATTCCAATTTTTTTCTGTCATATATGCGGAGCTAATGGTAATTGTAATTTAGCAATTAAGTTAGCTGAGAAGTTGTCGCATAACATTGAAGGGATTGAACCTTTTGTTGCTTGTCAGAATGAACTATGGAATTCCGCCAAGGATTTAAACACATCATTGAGTCAATCATATATTTTCATATCAATTGTCAGTTCAGGATTCAAAGATAAAAATAATTGCTCTTCAGAATTGGAACAAGCCAGAAATCGAAAACAATCCGAAAAATTTCCTCTTATTATTCCTGTTAAATATAATTGTGACGATGATCTTATGAACGATCTTGGTTTTATCATAGATCAAGAAACGGAACAGGGCGATAAGTGGATAGATTTCTCTAATGAAGTCGAATTTGATTCGAAATATGAAGAATTATATAGGCGGATGCACTACTGGTTAATAGACAATGATCTGGTAACAAATAAAGATTTCCACAAAGACCGCAAGGTATTAGATGTTATATTGGGCGAGAACAATCCAACATCTAGCCAAATAAAAATAGCTATAGATTATTGCCGTAAAGGGCAAGAATACAGTCTGTATTTTTTGAAAAATCTTTCTAATCCTAAATGGCTGAGTTATTTGTATGCATCAGGTTTTTTTACTTTTAATCCTGCTCCAGTAGAATCAGAAAAAAATGAAGGATTTTACAGTACCCCATTATGGGCAGCTGTTATATTTTTAGAAAAAATTGCTGTGGTCTTGAGTAAAAAAGATAAAGAAAGAATACTTGATATTATCCGTAAGGTATCTAAACCAGCTCCTCCTGCAGTCAAGCAGGATAATTGGCGAACATGGCAATCGTTTGTAAAAATTCTGTCAAAGTTACAGATTGGTGACATTTTAAATGATGACATTGAGATGATCGCAGAATGGCTAGATAGTAAATTTGATACATCAATGGTGGTTATTGAGATTGGGAAAACTCTTTTGCCGAAGCTATTAACAGAAGCAAAAACAGCTGAGGATGCTAATAAGATCAATCGGATTATTCAAATTATACTGGATTCTGTCAAAATTAAAAGAAGACATGGCATGATGTCACATAGTCTTCAAGAAATGTTTAAAAAGAGTTCTTATTCACTCGGGGAAAAATGTGGGCCAGCACTTTTGGAAATTTTACGAAACAAATTGGAAAATGTTGTAGAGGAAAAGGATGACGCATATTGTTATATTTGGCGTCCTGCTATTGAAGATAGCGAACAAAATGTTGCTTCAGATGAATATAGACATATTCTTGTTGCAGGTTTTAGAGATATTTATCTTAAATTCGCTCTTTCTCATAATGCAGAACCCTTTTTGAAATCATGTTACGAGTCAAACAAAAATATTATCCAGCGTATAGCGTTTTATGTTATCAGTCAGCTATTTGATAAATATAAAAAACTAGCAGAGAAGATCCTGCTAAAAGATGCCAATAAAATATTTCTCAAAAGCAATTATCATCACGAGCTATATTTCTTGATTGTAAAACATTTTACATCGTTATCAAAAGATGTCCAATCTTCGGTAATTGATATTGTTTCTGACCTGACCGGTGATTGGAAAGAGGATTCAGACAAGGGTAGGTTAAACAGCATGCTTCGTAGACGATGGCTATATGCGATTAAACAATCTGGGTACAAGATTTCTAATGAGTTGGAAGACAAATATTTCAAGGATATTGATTATAAACCTGAACATCCAGAATTTTTGAGCTATATCGGCCCTGTATCATGGGGCGATGAATCAATGTTTTCATCAGCAGAGTTGTTGTCTAAAGGTGGTATTGAAGAAATTATTGCCTTTCTAAATAATTATGAAGGGAAAAATAGATTTGGAGAGACAGCTATACGAGAAGCAGGCCAATCTTTTAAGGAGGCGATTAAAAGCAAACAGGAAATATTTGAAAGTAATCTGATTGAGTTTAAAAAACTAAAGCATGAGTATTGGTATTACTTAGTCCAAGCTTTCGAAGATCTTGTACAAGATAAAAAGGTGATTGATTGGGATCATGTTCTAGAGTTTTGCAATGAAATCGTTTTAAGTGAAATATTATGGGATGGTAAAGAAAAGAAGAGCGATTATCCCCTTGAGCCTAAAAAAGATTGGATCCCTGCAGTTATTTCCGATTTGCTGAGAAAGGGTCTTCAAGAAGATTCGATGGTTTTTACAGAATCACAATACGGATTAATTGATAAGGTTGCTAGAGCGTTGCTTGATAAACAACCCAGTACAGCGAGCGGAGATGATAAGGATGCCTTGACAGAAGCGATTAACACTACAAAAGGGCATGTGTTGGAATGCCTCAAGAGCTATGTTCTAAGAAGATATAGAGATTTTGAAAGATTGCCTGATAAAGGAATCAAGAAGAAAGAAGCTTTTTGGAAAGAGGTAGAGCCATTATTTGATCAGGAAGTAAAGCGAACAGAGCATGGTAATTTTGAGTTTTCCAGTATTGCAGGAGCCCAGCTCCCAAATTTATATTATTTAAGTAAGGAGTGGTTGGTAGATAACATCAATAAAATTTTTTCTGCTGATGATAGACATTGGCGCTGTGCTATGCAGGGTTATTCCTATGTAAATACTGTTTATGAGGTTATTTATAGTTTATTGAAGAATAATGGGCATTTAAAACGAGCTTTGGATGTTGAGTTTTCAAACGAACAAACAAGAAAGAGGATTGTTGAGAACATATCGATATCATATATTAGAGGCAAAGAGACAATCAACGATAACGAAAGCCTTTTTGACTATATCCTCAGGCAATGGCGCAAGGACGATCTTGAAGATATTATAAGCTTATTTTGGTCTCATAGAGATGTGGATCTGAACTGCGAACAAAAAGGGCGGATTTTTGTTTTTTGGCGATATTGTTTTGTACGCATTAAAGGTCATGAAGAGCATAATAAAGATATTCTCTCAGATTTAAATTTACTCGCTGTTTTTTTTGATAAATTAGAGGGGGAACAAAAAGAGTGGCTTAATCAATCTATATTATATGTGGAAGACCGTTATCATAGTGCATTTCTTCTTGAATATTTAGATAAATTGGCAGATGTCAGTCCAAAGGAAATTGGCGAAGTTCTTATCCTAATGCTTCAGAAATGTGTACCTTCGTATAAGGAGGAAAATATTCAATCGATTGTAGAGAAATTATTTAAAGCAGGACTAAAAAACGATAGTGCAAATGCTATTTGTGATAAGTACGCCAGAGAAGAGTTTACTTTTTTAAACGAAATTTATGAAAAATATAATTCTTAATAAATAAGGGATCAATCTGCACATGATATGTATTTACTGTTTAGAAGATAAGGGTGAAGGGCAATTTACAAAAGCAGAACATGTAATCCCTCAATCCTTCGGACGATTCACTAAGAATTTTGTTTTAAACCGCACTGATAATAAGTCTGTATGCAATGAGTGTAATCAATATTTTGGAGATAATCTTGAAATCGATCTTGCTCGAGATACATTTGAAGGAATAGCTCGCTATGAACAGGATATAAAGA
>Ga0307991_1002310_pt1 | contig 12984 bp, 14 predicted proteins | sample EllFjometagen131_FD_203146 | JGI IMG/M metagenome (GOLD analysis project Ga0307991, IMG submission 203146) | Marine microbial communities from Ellis Fjord, Antarctic Ocean - #131 | ecosystem: Environmental > Aquatic > Marine > Unclassified | place: Southern Ocean | collected 2014-10-08
GGTGCCGAGGACCTTTTCATCTTCGAGGACGTTGCCGATTAGCCGCGCTTTATAATTCGTCCCGATTCCCAGTTCGGCGATATTGAACGCTTCTTTGCCGTGTGGCTCCATGATCGATTTCAGATACTCCGCCGATTTCCCGCCGGTAATCTCCACCGCATAACCGTCCTCGATCTTCACCGTGATGAAATCTTCCGGTTGAAGGATTCCCGTGTCGGCGATAGCGCCGTCGATAACCATCACGCCGTTGGCCGTGCCCTCGAGCGGCGCGGTGTATGCCTCGCCTGCCGGCAGGTTGGTGAATTCACCAGGTTCGTGGCAAATTCCGGTATCGGGAAGTCCGGCTCGACTTTCGAGAGAGAAGCTGAGGTCTGTGCCAGCAGGCGTGGTAACTCGGGCGCTTTTGGCATCTGTGATCTTCTTCGCCAATCGAATCGAGAGCGTGGCGATTCGGCTGTAATCCGCATTCATCGCTCTCGTCATCGTTTCGGGGATAATATTCGGAAGCGTCGCGCACCTCGCGCCGGCTTTGCATGCGTTACGTCGTGCTTCGGTATGGCTCATGCTTCGCCACGTCGGAATTATCAGAACATCATAGGTCTTCATCATCTCGGCGATCTCCGGCGGCGGTTCTTCTGCATGACTTTTTCTCGGTTTGATAGTTACCAGCGTCGCGTCGGCAATTTCTGCGGCGACATCGAATAAGGTTTTTCCGATCTCGAAAAGCTTGGTATCCGTAATCACCAAAACCCGCTCGTCGGTTTTGACCCCCAAACATTCCCTAACCGCGACCTCTGCGGAGGCTTTTAAAGCTTCGTTCATTTGCCTCTCTCTTTATTAATTTGTATTAAGGATTATCGGCGAAGTGCCCTTCATGTCGTCGGGTATCATAATGATCGTGTTGTTCGGCGAATTGACCAGCTGCTTCAACATCTCGATACGATACCACTGAATATAACCCGCCGTAAGGCCCTGCGCGATAATCTTATTCGCTTCGCGTATTCCTTCCGCTTCGACAACCTTACGCTCTTTTTCGAGGTGCTCTTTCTGCAGGACAAATTCCATCTTTCTTGCGTCCTGTTCGGCTGCGAGTTTCATGTCGATCGCATCTGATATTTTTGTAGGAAGAATGACATTTCGAAGTAAAATTTTATCGATCTCGACACCCTTGCCCTCGAGAAGACTTTGCGAACGCGTTCTGATGGAATGAACCACTGTATCTCGCTTTGAAGAATAGATATCCTCGGCTGTGAACTGAACAACTATATCTCTTATAGCAGTTCTAAGCGTCGGCCGGATTATTTTCCTATCATAATCCGAGCCGATTTCATTATATACCCACGGTGCCTTTTCCGGCGTAAGTCTATACCATGCAGTTAGGTCGAGCCGAACTGTTAATCCCTCTGATGTCAGGGCATCTATTGCGTCGTCCCCTTGGCGAAGCCCCTCTTCATGTGCAATCGACATCGTGTATTCGCGAAGGCGGGTTTCCATCTTGACCACGTTCGCAAGTGGATTCACGAGATGAAGCCCCGGATTGATAATTTTCGGACGAACCTTTCCGAAAAGGACGATTACTCCGACGTTTCCGGCCGGTATAACGGTGATCGCAGCGAGGATAAATATCGCGACGACAATCCCTATAATCGACAGGATTACGGTTTTCAAACTTGCTTTTCTTGGATCCATTTTCCCTCCCATTTTTATATATTTATACAAAGATAATGCAGAAATAGTGTTATTTCAACGATTTATAATAAATTTATAAAAAAAGGAGGCTAAATAAGCCTCCTTGATTTAGTCCTATGTGTCGAATCTCGGAGGCCTTTTTCGAGAAGCCTCTTCTGGCGTGATAATCTCGAACGAGGTTGTTATCGGACTGACCGCAGATATCGTCGCGGATGCGGAGCAGTATTTATTTTGAGAAAGTTCTATTGCCTTTTCGACGGCTTTCGGCGGAATACCCTCGCCGACGACTGTGAAATGGATATGTATCTCCGACGCCACCTTCGGATGTTCATTGCGGCGTTTCGCCTCGATCTCGATCCAAAGATCGTCGACCTGTATCCGCTTTTTCCTGAGCACATAGAGGACATCCATGCCAGTGCAACCGGCGAGGGAGGCGAAAAGCATCTCGAACGGGCGCATCGCGCCGTCGCTTCCACCGACGCCGGTTCCCGTATCCATCATCGTCCAGTGGCCGCTGTCCGAACGGGCGATGAATGACATGTCGCCTGATTTGCGGGCAAAAAGATGTAGTTTATTGACGGGCATTATAGGGCCTTTTTCGATGATGTTGTATTTACGGCTACACTCTCTTCTATAAGCGGTTTGATAAGACCATCGAATTGATTATATGAGTGCACGCCGACAACGCGATGTTTGACACATCCGCTGCGGTCGATGATAAATGTGGTCGGGATCGAGGTTACATTGCCATAAGCCATAGCCACATTATGTCCGTTTGCAAGAATCGTGTAGTTAATTCCCATTTTTTTAACGAAACCGGGAAGTGTCCGGGGATCGCGGTCGAGGGATATTCCGACGACCACAAGGCCGCTTTCTCTGTATTTTTTCTGAAGCTCGATGAAACTGGGAATCTCCATTATGCACGGTCTGCAAAATATGGCCCAGAAATCGAGTATTACGACCTTGCCTGCGAAATCCGAGAGTGAGACCGGCTTGCCGTTCAGGTCGCCGAGCGTGAATGAAGGAGCGGGATTATCGCATTTAACCGGCGGTTCCGGTTTGGCCTCGGTCGGCTCTTCGATCTCAGCAGGGTTGTTTTCGACAACGACCTCGTCGTTTGGAATAGGTTCTTCCGGCGTTCGATCCTCTTCGACCTCCGCAGCAGGCGGCTCCTGTATCGACGAAACGTCGGGTTCGTCCTTCTTTGCACACCCGGATATGCCAATAAACATAGCGAGCGCGATGAGAAGGATGGCAAAATATTTCAGCATTTTACTCTCCGATAAGCGAGGTGGTTTTATCGTAAAGGGTCTCGAATGGAACCGCACCGAGCACCGATTCCGCGACCTTTCCGTCCTTGAACCACATAATCGTTGGGATGCTCATCACCCGGAATTTTGCGGCGGTCTTTCGGTTCTCATCGATGTTAATTTTATATACCTTGATCTTATCTCCCATTTTTTTCTCGAGCTTCTCGATCTCCGGCCCGACCATTACGCATGGGCCGCACCAAGGCGCCCAAAAATCCACTACCGCGCAGCCATCGGAATTCGTGATTTTCTCGTCGAAATTGGCATCATTAATGTGTTCAGGCATTTGATCCTCCCGTCGTAGTTTGTTCTGATATTAATAATTTGACCGAAATATATGGGTGCATATCGATATGTCAAGGATAAAAATATTTGTTTATCTGTATATATGAATATCTGAATATCATTAATCGTTTCTATTCTTAAAAAAAGAAAATCATCGTTAAAATCTGTTGCAAAATCGGACAAATAGACTAATTTGAATGAACCTTTCGGATATACTCCGTGGGTTCCTGACAATGTCGCATAGTTCCGTAGATCTATTTAATTTAAGAGGAGAATGAAGTGACCTTAAGCGACCTCGAATTGAGATGTATAAACACGATACGATTTCTTTCCGCAGACGCCATTCAAAAAGCGAAATCGGGCCACCCCGGATTGCCGATGGGCGCGGCGCCGATGGCGCATGCGCTCTGGTCGCGGCATCTTCGTTTCGATCCGAAAGCCACATGCTGGCCGGATCGCGACCGTTTCGTGCTGTCCGCAGGACATGGCTCGATGCTCCTTTACTCGATGCTTCACCTCACGGGATACGATATTCCAATCGAGGAGATCGAATCGTTTAGGCAATGGGGGAGCCATGCTCCGGGGCATCCCGAAAATATTTTGACTCCCGGTGTCGAAGCGACCACCGGACCGCTCGGGCAGGGAATCGCCAACGCGGTCGGAATGGCTATTGCCGAGGCTCATCTTGCGGCCGAATTCAACACGCCCGATTTCCCGAATATCGTCCATCATCATACATATTCGATTTGCGGCGACGGCGACCTTATGGAAGGCATCTCCTACGAAGCAGCTTCTTTGGCGGGTCATCTCAAGCTCGGTAAACTGATCGTCCTTTTCGACGATAACCGGATATCCCTCGCCGGGGCTAGCGCTTTGAGCACATCCGAGGACATCGAAAAGCGATTCGAGGCGGCGGAATGGCAGGTTATTCGCGTCGGCGACGGCAACGATGTGGATTCCATCGACGACGCGATTTCGCGGGCGAAGGCGTGCGCAGATAAGCCGTCTCTTATCATGGTCAGAACGGTTATCGGTTTCGGTTCTCCGAACAAGGCCGGCAGCTCTAAGGCCCATGGCTCGCCGCTCGGCGAGGCGGAACTTCGCGAAACGAAAAAATCGCTCGGTTGGCCGCTGGAACCGGCATTTTATCTGCCGGAGGATGTTATAAAATTCTATCGAGATTGCGGCAAACAAGCAGCCGAGGCTCATCGAACATGGCTTTCAGATTTCGAGAACTATCGACAGACATATCCCGACGAGGCCGCAGAATTCGAGCGACGATTCGCCGAAAGGCTCCCCGATAACTGGAATTCCTCTCTGCCAAAATATTCCGCAACCGACGATCCGATAGCGACGCGCAAGGCTGGCGAGGCGGCTATGAAAGCCATGGCCGACAAGTTACCGGAACTTATCGGCGGATGCGCCGATCTCAATCCATCGACGTTCGCATGGCTTCCGGGGCACGGCGATTTCCAACCGGACGAAACGGTTCCGGCAGAACAAATCGAGGGTAGCGTCGGAGGGGTATGGGGATACGCGGGACGGAATATCCATTTCGGCGTTCGGGAACATGCGATGGGGTCGGTCGCGCTCGGAATCGCACTTCACGGCGGGTTGATCCCGTTCACCGGCACATTTTTCGTTTTCCTGGATTACATGCGCCCGTCGATTAGGCTCGCCGCGCTCTCGAGGATTCGAACGATCTTCGTTTTCAGCCACGACAGCATCGGCGTGGGCGAGGACGGCCCGACGCACCAGCCGGTCGAGCATATCGCAAACCTTCGTGCGATCCCGGACCTCGTCACGATCCGTCCGGCGGACGGCAACGAAGCGGTCGAGGCGTGGCGCATCGCTATCGAGCGGAAAGATGGCCCGACGGCGCTCGTTTTCAGCAGGCAAAAATTGCCGATTATCGATCGCGAAAAAACCGCTGCGGCTTCAGATTTACGACGGGGTGCATATATTATCCGGCAGGCGAACAAGTCTCGAACGGACATCATACTCATCGCAACCGGATCGGAGGTTTCAATCGCTATCGAGGCCGCAAAGATGCTCGAAAAAGAAGGAATTGCGGTGCGCGTCCTTTCGATGCCGTCGTGGGAGCTTTTCGAGGCACAGCCGGTCGAATATCGGGAATCGATCTTACCGCCGAATATAAAGGCACGAATCGCTATCGAGGCGGGAATCGGACAGGGATGGGAGCGCTATATCGGTTTCGATGGCGATTTTATCGGCATGAGTGGTTTCGGCGCGAGCGCACCGGCAAAAATTCTTTATGAAAAATTCGGAATAACAGCGAAAAACATCGTCGAGCGCGCTAAAATACTCATTTCTAAGTAGAGATTGCCGCGGGCTTCGCCCTCCTCGCAATGACGTGCCAATGGAGGGAGATTGCTACGCAGCGACGAATAACATAATATTCAATAAGGCATCGAAGAACATTATCGGAGGAAATATGAACCGAATTCAACAGCTTCACAAAATCGGCCAGTCGATCTGGCTCGACAATATCGAAAGATCGCTTATTACTTCGGGAAGACTCGCCGAACTGGTCGATATGGGTATCCGGGGGGTTACATCGAACCCCTCGATCTTCGAGAAGGCGATAGTCGGCGGCGCGGCATACGACGACGATATCGCGAGGCTCGCTTCGAGTGGCAAATCGGCGATGAAGATATACGAGGCCGTCGCGGTCGAGGATATTTCGCTCGCCGCCGATGTCCTGCGGAAGGTTTTCAACGAATCCTGCGGAGAGGACGGATATGTCAGCCTCGAGGTAAGTCCGCTGATCGCAGACGACACGGAGACAACGATCTCGGAGGCGCGACGGCTTTTCAAACTTATCGATCGACCTAATATAATGATAAAGGTTCCGGCGACGCGCGAGGGAATGCCCGCAGTGAGAAAGCTTATCGGCGAAGGGATAAACATTAACGCGACGCTGATCTTCTCCGTCTCTCAGTATGAGGAAATCGCGGAGGCCTATATCTCAGGCATCGAGGATTTGATCGCCGCCGGTGGAGACCCATCGAGTGTCGCGTCCGTGGCTTCGATCTTCGTCAGCCGTCTCGATGGTAAGATCGATCCAATTCTCGAATCGATGGGTATCGTCGAGCTTCGCGGCGAGATCGCAATAGCCAATTCGACGTCAGTGTATTCACGCTTTAAAGAAATATTTGCCGGAGAGCGGTGGCAAGCCCTTTCGGAAAAAGGCGCTCGCGTGCAGCGTGTTTTGTGGGCGAGCACGGGAACGAAGAATCCCGAATATTCCGATCTGCTTTATGTCTATAACCTCGTCGGGCCGCAAACCGTGAACACGTTGCCGGGCAAGACCCTCGATGCGCTTATCGATCACCTTCTCGTCGAGGAGACGATTATGCGTGATCCTGAAAGCGCGAAAAAGGCTATCGAAAGACTGCCACAAATTGGCATCGATCTGGACAAGATCAACGATATGCTTCTTCAGGAGGGTGTGGAAAAATTCGCCGTCTCGTTCAATTCACTAATCGACAGTATCGAGTCGGCAATGCCGACAGATAACTTGCTCAACGGCTTCGCCGATTCGCTACACTAAAATAAACTCTCCCCCTTATTCAAGGGGGAGATGTCCGCCACAAGGTCCGTATGGAAAGGACATATGGATCGCAACCATCCGCCCATTTATATCATATCAATCGCCTCGATTAACATCTTCTCCTCGTTGAGATTTGGCGGCATCCGTTCCATCGATTCGTTGCGTGAATCACAGAATACGTGAGTTTTCTTGCGGCAGATTATTGAGAAATGACTTGCACATCGGACAGATCGACATTATTTTCATGTTCGAGAATAGGTGCGGAAGTTTCGTCACCGAGGCGTTAAACCGCTTCGCACGATTCGCTTCGGCTAGATGAAATTTTTCTATATGAAGTATCAAAACCAACAAGGAGAAAAACATGTGGCTAGTCTTGATCTATCTCGCGCTTTTAGGAGTATATCTTGGGTTAACTATTCCGAGACTCAGAAAAAAGGTAAAAAAGGGTAATATTTATCTTGCAATCCTTGGGAATGTTATGGCTATGGGAGGATTGTTGTTTTATTATTATCTTGTGCGTTTAGTTGGTGGTGATCTTGAGCTATGGTTAATCCTGGCAATGATTCTTGTTGTTTTCGGAATGTGGATCGGTAATAGAGAGACCAAGAAAGAAATATCAGACGACGTGGAAAAGAAGCAAGCTGATTGATCTGAGACCTACGAAAATTTTCCTCGCTTCGGGCGGCAGTGCCGCAGCCGTCGAGCACGACGACTGCGGAGCGGACAGGTGGCCGGCATGGGGGATGGCGGGTTTGGGGTTGGGATTTTTGCGTCCTATCGGAACCGCAAAAATCATGACGGCCGATGCGTTGGTGTAACGGCAATCGCCTACCACGGTATATCCTAAGGGCGCTTCGATTAAGCTCGATTGTTGTTCTGCCTTGCCTGTCGTCATGTGGCGACTGGTCGTATAGATATATGCCTTGTCATTTTGGCATATATCTATAAACGACGATAAAAAATCCGAGATAGCGGTTTTCCAGTAAAGTCCTCACGACCAATAATTACGAGTGTGTTTGTTTTTTGGCATTTCGTTTGCGATTATCGTTGGCGAGTATGAAAAAGAATGAACTGAAAACTCTTATAGTCGAGGACGACCTTAGGGCTGCGGAAACGCTCTGCGAATTTCTCGATCTTCGCGGAAAAATGAAAAGCGTTATCGCTTGCGATGTCGAAGATGCTCTTTCGCTTTTCAATAGCGATTTCGAGTTCGCGATTATAGATATCAATCTTTCGGGCGAGATCGACGGTCTCGAACTTTTAAGACGGTTAAAGGCCCTTAACCCGAATCTCTTTATCGTGATCGTCACGGCTTCGGACATCGACGATAACCGCAAAATTAGCCTTTCGCTGGGTGCCGATGCCTTTTTGCCGAAGCCGCTCGACTTCGGATCGCTCGATGTAATTCTCGACGGGGTATGCTCGAAGAAAACCGTCGCCGATCATGGCAAAACCTGATCGGGGTTATTTAACAAGTCTATTATTCCGGTTGCTCTGTGCACCACGGTCGTGGTGCTTCCTTGGGAACTAATAAAGAGCGCCGTTAAAATCGGGAAGCGCCGCTTTCCGACGGCGGCACGACAGCGGATTGCGAAAACGTGCGGTGGACGCGATCATCGTTAATGTGTCGGCATCGTGTAAACGGTTCTTCCCGACGATTATTCGCGCACGATCTTGCGCTTATAGGATATCGACAGGAGGTCGAAGTGGTTATTCTATTAATCTTTATGGCGGTATCGTCGCTGCTCTGCGCGCAGATGTCGCCCGACAGCGCTGCGGACTCCCTCGTATCCGTGCAGGAATGGGGAAATATCGAGATCGAGGGTAGCCTTTCCGCCGACTCGATCTCTCAGAATGACACCCTTGTTTTCACCGTCAAATTGAAACTTCGAGGAAATCCCGACGATTATTCAATCGCGGAACCGGGCGCGCCGCCGATAACCAATCTAAGTCTTATCGCCACGTCGCAGGCAAATCGAACCGAACGATCGGAAGGCGAGACACACCTCATAAAAGAGTATCGATTTACATATGTGGCGATCTCTATCGGGATGGCCTATGTCAACCCGTTGCGCGTCCAGTATGTCTATATCCCAAACGGAGAAAGCCGTTCGCTCGCCTCCTCCAGATTTGAAATCGAGATTACCGAACCGATCATTCCGAAGAAGGGAGTCGATTGGGTTGTCGTGATTATAGTCCTCTTGATAATCTGTGCCGGCGCTATTCTCACGTTTATTTTATCGAAGAAGGGCAGAAAAAATCCGACCGTCGAGGAGGAGGAAATTCCCCCGGAAAAGATAGCCCGTCAGAGGATTATCAACCTCAAGCCCGGTCGAAATGCAGATATATCAAAAAGTATAGACGATACTACGCGAATCCTGTCCAATTATATCTTCGCCCGTTACGGAATCGATGCCGCACGCCTTTCGAAGGAGGAGATCGTTATGTCCCTCGAAAAACATGGTATCCCGGCCAACACAACGAAGAATCTCGATATGGCCTTCGCGATATGCGATGAGGTTCGTTTCGCCAATCATAAGGCCACCCAAACGGATCGAGATAACATCGAATTGGCGTTGGAATCGCTTCTCGCTTTCGGGGAAAAAACGAATCCACAACAATCGAAACAAGACGATATCGACGATAAATCATAACACGAAACCTTCCAATAATATGGAGATATTATGAACGAAGAAATTCAGAAACTGAACGAAAGGATAGCCGGGGAATCCACCTTTATCGATGACATGAGGACCGAGTTCGCCAAGGTCATAGTCGGTCAAAATTACCTGATCGACCGGCTTATTATCGGCCTTTTGGCGGACGGCCACGTCCTTCTCGAGGGCGTTCCCGGAATCGCAAAAACCCTTTCGGTGAAAACACTCTCCGATATTATCGAAGCGGACTTCCAGCGGATTCAATTCACCCCGGACCTGCTACCGGCGGATATTATCGGGACGTTGATCTATAATCAGGCCAAAGGGATATTCACGACCAAGAAAGGCCCGATTTTCTCGAACATCATACTCGCCGACGAGATCAACAGGGCACCGGCAAAGGTTCAATCCGCACTGCTCGAAGCGATGCAGGAACGTCAAATCACCATCGGCGGAGAGACATTCCCGTTGCCGGTTCCATTCATGGTTCTCGCCACGCAGAATCCCATCGAGCAGCAGGGGACATATCCGTTGCCGGAAGCGCAGGTCGATAGATTTTTGATGAAGGTGATCGTGTCGTATCCCGACCGAGAGGACGAGCGGAAGATCATGCGCCTTCACGGCCGGATCGAAATCCCCGTTGCGAACCCGGTAATCAAACCGGAACAGATAATGCGCGCACGGCACACCGTCCGGGATATCTATGTCGATGAGAAGATCGAGAGCTATATCCTCGATCTGGTCTTCGCAACGAGGAACCCGGCGCACTACGGCCTCGACGAACTCGGCGAGCTTATCCAATATGGAGCGAGTCCGAGAGCGACACTCTACCTGAGAAGCTGCGCGCAGGCCAACGCATTCCTCAACCATCGGGGATACGTCACGCCGGAGGATATCCGAACTATCGCTATGGACGTCCTTCGCCATCGCGTAATCGTTACATACGAGGCGGAGGCCGAAGAGATTGCTGCAGAGGACGTCGTTCTCAAGGTTCTCGGCGCGGTGGAGGTTCCGTAATTTAACGAAACTATGAACATGGAAAAAGACGAAAACAACAAGACAAATTCCCGGCTTTCGCCGGATGAGATGGAGTGGAACCGCGATACATTCCGGTTTCCGAAGTCGTCTATCGTCGAATCGAGTTTCAAAACTCCGACACGGGTTCAATGGTTTATCGGTCTGTGCGTATTGCTGTTCGCTATGCTGTTTTTTCTCGGACAGCTGCTTTTGCCGGATAAATCGGAGATATATCTTGTGGTGTCGTCCGTTTCCGTGCTCATTATCGCATTTTTCGGACTTTTCTCACTCTCTAAACTCACGAAACAAACCAGACATCTCAGGTTGCTCTTGAATATCGACAGGACAACCGGTCTTTACGGTTCTACATTCTTGATGGAGGAACTCGATCGCTTTATCGATGAAGCCGGGCATGAACTTGTCCTGATCTTCCTCGACCTCGACGAGCTTAAAAAATTCAACGATAAATTCGGCCACCGACGCGGAGATATTTTGATACGCAATGCTGCCGATATTCTTTCAAAAACCGTTGCGGGAAAGGGCATGGGCTTCCGCTGCGGTGGGGACGAATTCGTGGCTATGCTGACCGATATATCGAGTGAGGAGGCCGTCGAGCTTGCAAAAAGCGTGCATGAATCGTTCGTCGAAAAGGGGATATCGGCGTCCATCGGCATCTATAAATGGAAAAAAGGGATGTCCGCCGACAAACTTCTCTATGAGGCCGATCAGGCCATGTATAAAGCGAAACGCGCGGGAAAAGGAAAACTGTTTATTCCGGATATCGGAAGCTATGGAAACGCCGACGATCTCGACGGAGAATTTATCGAATGAAACGGACTGTTATGAAAAGAAACCTGATTATATCGATCTTATTATTCGCGGCCGTTGCCGTCTTCGCCGCCGAGGATGTCACCGAAACGACGCCGAACAGGATCGCACCGGCTATCGGAGTTATGAATACCCCACTCGCTGTTGGGTATAAGATGCCCTTCGCGGATCATTACAGCATCGATCTCATGCTCCACGTTCCGGAATTCTACAAAAACGAATCCGGCGGAAACTGCATCGAGTTCGGCGGTCTCGCAGGGTATAATATCCCGCTTCGCCTCGAAGAGAATATCGCATTCATGATCAAGCCGCAATTCGACCTATCCTATTCGATGGAAACGATAGAGATTCTCGATAAAAATTATTCGATAAACACATTGAGCCTGCGCCCTGGCGCTTTTATCGGTATCGAGGTTTTTCTCGAAGAGGTCGGTGTGCCGAATGTCAATATCTCATTGGGTTTCACCGCCGGAATGGAATATAATATCGTCGATGCCGACGATGAACTCGGCTACAACGAATCCAATTTCCATATACCAATGGCGACACACCCATTCGGCGCGACCGTCGCGGCATGGTGGTTCTTCTAAATTTAATCACTCGATGTATTATGATTCCAAAAGAGATAATAAAGAAAATACGACGACTCGATATCCGCACCAAGCGGCTCGTCAACGACATATTTTCAGGGGAGTATCACTCGGTATTCAAGGGCCGGGGCATGGAGTTCTCCGAGGTGCGAGAATATGTTATCGGCGACGATATTCGCAATATTGACTGGAACGTAACGGCGCGAACCGGGCAGCCGCATGTTAAGGTTTTCGAGGAGGAACGCGAACTGACCGTCATGCTTATGGTCGATGTCTCCAGTTCCGGCGAGTTCGGCACGGCGACGAGCATGAAGCGGGATATCGCCCTCGAGATATGCGCACTTCTGGCATTTTCCGCGATAGACAACAACGATCTGGTCGGCCTCGTGATGTTCACCGACAAGATCGAAAAATCGATCGTGCCGAAGAAGGGGCGTAAGCACGTGCTTCGCATCCTTCGTGAATTGCTATATTTCAAGCCGGAGGATACGCGGACGAACCTCGCTCTTCCTTTGGATTATCTCAATCGAATTACGAAAAGGCGTTCCATCGTCTTCATGATAAGCGATTTTATGGGCGAAGATTATGAGAAGGCCATGACCATTACCGCAAAGAAACACGACCTCGTGCCTGTCGTAATCTCCGATCCACGCGAGGAGAATATGCCGAATATCGGGTTGATCGAACTCGAGGATGCCGAGACCGGCAAAGCCATTCTGATCGATACATCCGATCCGACTCTGCGCGATGCGTTCGGTCTTAACGTATCGAGGACACAGCTCGAAAGGGAAAAGATATTCAAGCGTATTGGATTGGACCACATGGACATAAGGCTCGATAAGCCCTATATCGACGAACTGACGACATTCTTCAAAAAACGTGCGGCGAGATACTGAGTATAGGAGAATCGAAATGGACAAAATCAACGATCCTTATAAAACAATTCGAATCGCTCTGATATTGAGCATTGTCGGCATTATCGTGACCGCGACGGCGCTGATTTTCGCTATTGTCTTGCCCACAAAAAATGCCGT